>Ga0136617_10000201_pt1 | contig 46359 bp, 42 predicted proteins | sample AntDrymUQ3222106_2_FD_129672 | JGI IMG/M metagenome (GOLD analysis project Ga0136617, IMG submission 129672) | Polar desert sand microbial communities from Dry Valleys, Antarctica - metaG UQ322 (21.06) | ecosystem: Environmental > Terrestrial > Soil > Desert | place: Antarctica: Dry Valley... | reverse complement strand
GGCCAAGCGCGGATACGGGACGGGCCAGCTCTACCTCAAGCACGGCGCCTACTACGGCCGCTGGCGCACGCTCGACGGGCGCAAGCTCAACCGCAAGATCGGCGCCGCACGCGCCGACACCGGCACCGCCGGCCTGACCCGCGCCGAAGCCGAGCGCCAGTTCCGCAAGATCCAGGAGGCTGAGGAGCGCCGGCCAATTCGCGCCGGCGCCGAGTGCCACACGCTCGACGAGGTGGTCGACTCGCTGCGCCGCCGGCGCGCGGTCGAGGGCGCCCGCAAGTCCTACCTGCAGGGGTGCGAGTCGATGCAGCGCGTCCACATCTCGCCGCGGCTTGGCGACAAGCCCGTCGATCGCGTCACGATCGCCGACGTCGAGACCGTCGCCGCGGCGATGCTCGATGCCGGCCTCGCACCGAAGATCGTGCGCAACGTCGTGACGTTCATGCACTCGGTCCTCGAGCACGCCATCGACCGCGGCTGGACCATGCAGAACCCCGTCCGGCGCGCGAGCCGGCCGAAGCGCCGCCGCGCCGGCGACGCCAACCCAGATCTCCAGTTCCTCACGGTGCCCGAGCTCGAGGCGGTCCTTCGCGCGATCCCCGATGACGTGGTGGTGCGCGAGCCCGCGCCGACGCGGCGCGGCCGCGCCGGAAGCGCGCCGCCCGTCCCGCCAGACGTGCTCGGGCCCGTGATCCGCGTCGTCATCCTCACCGCGGCGATGACCGGACTGCGCCAGTCCGAACTGCTCGGCCTGCGCTGGCGCGACGTCGATTGGACGGCGCAGCGCATCCGCGTCCGCAACGCGTGGGTCCGCGGCGAGCACTCCGGCGAGGGCAAGTCGGACCTCTCGACCCGCCGCTCGGTGCCGATGGCGACCGGCTCGCGCGCGAGCTGGACCGCTGGTCGCGGCGCACGCTCTACGGCGCCGCGACGACCTCGTCTTCGCGCACCCGCAGTCGGGCCGGCCGCTGGATCGCTCGAAGCTCGGTCGTCGCTTCAAGGCGGCTTGCGCCGACGCCGGTGTGCGCCCCGTGCGCTTCCACGACCTGCGCCACACGTTCGCGACCCGGCGCGCTGCATCCGGCCAGCCGATGCGGACGATCCAGGAGTTCCTCGGCCACGCTGACTCCAAGACGACGCAGATCTACGCGCACTACGCGCCGAGCGCGCACGAGGTCGAGATGGTCAACGCGGCGTTCGCGGAGGAGACCGTCCAGCCGGCGGAGGAGCAGACGGCGCCGTGACGCTCACACACGGGAACAGGCCGCTCGGCGGCGAATATGCTCCAACAATGCTCGGCTCACGCGGCGCATATCCCGCGCCTCGCGCAGCGGCTCTCTCGGGGGTACCGCTGTCGACCGTGCACGACTGGGCGCGCAAGGACGTCCTCGTGCCGAGCATCTCGCCTGAGCGGGTCAAGCTGTGGTCGTACGCCGACCTGATGGGACTGCGGATCATCCATTGGCTGCGCCACGAGAAGGAGGTCGAGGACGGCCGCCTCCCGCGGACCACGATGAGCGCGGTCAAGCGCGCGCTCGGCCAATTGGCCGAGCTCGACATGGCCTTGTGGACCGAGGACGTCGGGCCGTCGGTCGTCGTCGACCGCGCCGGACAGGTACTCGTCAGGACCGAGCCCCACCACGAGGCCGACGCTCGTCAGCGCATCCTCGACGACGAACTCGACGTGCTGTCGCCGTTTCCGATCGCAGATGGTCTGAGGGGTCCCGACCTGGTCGCGCCGAGGCCGCGACTTCGGATCGTGCCGGGCAAGCTCGGCGGGTCGCCGCACGTCGTCCATACCCGCCTCGAGTCACAGGCACTGGGAGCCTTGGCGGACAGCGGGCTGCCGAGCGCGAAGATCTACCGGCTGTACCCGGACATCGAGCGACCGGCGATCGACGAGGCGCTCGACCTCGAGCGCCAGCTCGCGCACAACCTGCGGCCCGTCGCCGCCTGATCACCAATGGCGCGGCTCTTCGCGCTCGATCAGAACTTCCCGCAGCCGATCGTCAAGGTCCTGCAGGACTTCCAGGCCGACGCCGAGCTCGTACCCGTCAGCGCCAGCGACGCGCGCATGGCTGAGCTCGACGACTGGCAGCTCCTGCTCGCGCTCCATCACCACGAGCGCCCGTGGGACGGGCTGATCACGACGGACAGCAGCATCCTCTTCCAGCCGCTGGAGCTGTCGGTGCTCATCCAGACGCGGCTCACGCTCGTGGTGGCACTCGAGGCCGGGCACAATCCCGTGAAGGCGACGGGCCTGCTGTTCGCCCACCTCGCGGGCATCTGCAAGCGGACGCGGCCGGACGAGGCGCAGCTGTGGCGGTTGCAGCGCAGGACACAGGCACACGTCGCGCCCTGGGACCAGCTCAAGACGGTCGCCGAGCACCAGAACGCAGACGCGTCGGGCTTGTTCGCTGCGCATCGGCTCAATGACGAGCAGCTCGCAGCCAATCCACTCGCTTGACCCTGGTCGTCTCGAATACGCGCCGCGTCGGGGTCCGCGCCTAACCCGCGGCTTGGCTACGACACCGGCCGTCAGATCGCAGGTGTGACACCTGTGGTACATGTCTCGGCAACATGAGCGCGACGCAGACGACCGAGACGCTCGACACGAGTTGCCACGATCGCCAGGTGGCGCGGCGCCTTGCGGAGGACCCGGAGTCGTTTCGGAAGAGCCGGCCGGCGCCGTGAGAGTGACACCGGGATGTTCGAGGACCTCGAACATCGCGGTGCGTCATGCGCCAGATGATCAGGCGTCTTCGGGCGGGAACATCTCGCCCCACAGCTCGGCTGCGCGCTCGGCTGCGGCCGCGAACGACGGCGGATCGATGCCGTTCTCGGCGGCCAGGCGCTCGTAGCGTTCAGGCCAGCTCGGGGGCAGTTCAGGGAACGCGGCGGGAGGAGTCGCCGCCTCCCGCTCTCCCCACACGTCTGTCACGACCCCCGCCAGCTGTATCGCGGAGAGCAGGCCGGCATCGAGCATGAGCATGAGATCGGCGAGGTCGCGGACGCGCGAGTTCTCGCGTTCGCCGAAATCCTTGAGCATGCCGTGGAACTTCTCCGCCGCGTGGCGATGGACGTCGACGATCTCGATGTCGACAGTGGCGAACCCGGCGAAGTCCAGCGCGTTGGGCAACGTGACCGTGTCCGTCGCGTCGAGCTCGTGCGCGCGCGGGGAGATGTCGAGCTTGATCGTGCCGAACCGTCGGCCCGCGAGCTCGACCTCGACCGCGAGGCGCCAGGTCAGGTGGCCGCCGCCGTCCTCGGTCATACGAGCGGGAACCCCGACTGCGAAGCGAAAGCCGTCGCCGTCATCGTCTGGGACGAGCGCCTCGATGACCCGGTCGCGCAGGTCGGAAGGGTCGACGTCGATCTCCCGCAGGCCGAGGTCGAGATCCTTCGTGAGCCGAGCGGCGTCCTGGAGCCGGACCTCCATAGCCATGCCGCCCTTCAGCACCCAGCGACCGGGCTCCGCTCGCTGAAGGCGCGTCACGATCCGCTGGAAGACGACCCGGCGGCGCAGGCGATCCGGCGAGATCCCGCTGGCGGCGGATTCGTTACGGATGCGGGCTTCCAGCGCAGTGCGCAGCGCCTGAGGCGTGTCGTACGTCACGCGGGCCCCAGCACACCCAGCGCGCGCTCGATCCGCAGCGCCGCCATTGCGTCAACGGCCTCTGCGCGGGCGCGCAGCTGGCGGCGCGTGATGGTTCCCCGGGCGAGGGCCTCGTCGAGCGCCCGCGCGAGCTGGTCCTCGTCGGCGTGGCTGGCCGCGATGTCGATCAGCGAGCGGGTCAGCGTCGTCAGGCGAAACCCGGGGCGGGTCTCGATGTCCTCCCGGGGTAGGTCGGCCGTGTGCAGCACCAGCGCGTCGTCGTGCATCCGGAAGCCGGGGGGGACGGTGAGGTGGATGCGCGAGGACTCGAACTCGCCGATGTCGTGGACGCCGAGGGCCGTGTCGTGCGACACCACGCCGCGCTCCTTCGACCAGAGGTACCAGCGCGCAAGATCGTCGTGGATCCCCGGCACCCAGTCGGCCAGGCGGAAGATGCCGCGGTCCACGCGGATCCAGTTCCCGGCGCCGACGTGGTGGGCCTGCGCGGGGTAGGAGTAGCCGACCGCCTTCGCCTGCGCGGCGGTGAAGTACCCGGCCTGGTCGGCGGCGAGCGCGAACAGCCGGCGTCGCAGATCTCGGCGGTCAGTAGGCATTCGCTATCAAAACTATAGTTCAGCGCCGGATGGCTGCGTGAAGCTAAAGTTTCTGTGTAGTTCTACGCCGAAGACCTCGTGCTCTGTCTGCTCGCCGACCGGCGCGACCCAGGCGCGCCTGAGCCTACGCGGCGAGGCCGTCGTTATAGCGGGCCATGAACCGCTCGACCTCGTCGGGGTCGGTCAGGTCAACGTCGGCGTCAAGGGCGGCGACGGCGAACATCTTGGCCGGGCCCCATGCCTCAGGATCGCCCGCGGCGTCGAGCATCTCCTCGCGGTAGAGCTTGACGGCCGCCACGGCTTCTCGCAACGGTGCCGCCGGCACGCCCTGCCTGCGGCCGGCGTACTTGACCCAATCGCGCAAGACGTCGGGGACGCGAGTGAAGAACTCCGGCTGGCGGGTGACCTTTCGGGCCAGCCAGCTCGTCATGAAGATCTCGACGACGACCGGGCTCCAGCGCAGCGGGCCGCCGTGGTTGTAGTCGGCGCCGAAGTCGATCGCGAGCGAGGCGACGTCCTCGGCGTCCTCGTCGCCGCACCAGCGCTGGCCTTCGGGCGAGGTCAGGAAGTCCTGCAGCAGCGCGTCACGCCCATCGGGCGTTACTTCCTCGTACTCGTTGGGCAGCTCGAAGCCCTCGGGAAGCGGCTGCATGCGAGCGCCGACCAGGGCGCGCAGCGGGCGCACGTCCTCGTTCACGGGCGGGTCGTGGGTGTGGTCGAGCATGTACAGCGCGGCTTCGACACGGGCGCGGGCCTCGGCGAGGTCGAGGTCTCGGATCGCGAGGGCGACGTGGTTTGGTGCGTGCCGGTTGAACTGGCTGCGGACCTCGAGAAGCGGCCCGGCGAGGAAGACGTCCTTGACCAGCCCGCCCATGTTGTGGTCGATGTAGATGCCGAGCGTGTGGGTTTCACAGCCCGGCCCCGCGAACTCGACCATCACGCTCAATCCGTCGTCGAAGGCCTCCTCGGACATCAACGCGGCGGCGGTCGGCTGCGCCTGGCCGAGATCTGTAGCCCACGGGGGCTCGGGTAGGCCGGCGGCCGCAAGCCGGTCGCCGGCGGCGCGAGCGTGCACGGCGTGGTCCGGCGCGGCGACGGCACCCAGGGCGCGCAACGTCGCGAGCGCCGCCGCCGTGCCGAGCTCCTCAAGCGCGTCGACGAACCCGGGGAGGAACATCGCTTCGACGTCCTGGCCCGGCATCGGGCGGGCGTGCATTGTGCCGATGAGAGACGACGCCCACTGCTCGGCCTCCAGCGCGTCGGCGGGCGCGAGCGCGTCGCGCGACGCGATCTCGGCCATGCCTGCGAGGAGCTCGGCGAGCGCGAGTTCGGCTTCGCGGTCCATTGAGGACCGTCGTTCACGCACCGTCCCGGCGGATCGTCCGCCCCTGTGTTTTGCGCCGTTGGCGCCGCTGCTGCTGCCGCTGCCTCTTCTCGCTCATGGTCGACAAGCGTAAAAAGGCCACCGGTCGGCATCGAGAGTGACGCCCGCAACGTGCGGCGAATTCCTCGGCCTACGACGTCGGTACGAGCCGCACGTCGACGCCGAGGGCGGGGTCAGAGCGCCAAGCGTCGCCGTCGTTGGGCTCGCCTGGCCGCGCTCGATCCGGCTGATCTCCGTTTGATCAATGCCGGTGTGCTCGGCGAGCTCCTTCTGCTTCAGATGCAGCGCACGGCGCTGCGCTGCGAGTTGGCACGCCAGCGAGAAGCGCAGGCGAAACGCCTCCAGCTCGGCGACGGCCTCGGGACCGTCAGCCCGGGCCTCGGCCGCAGCGTCTGCGATGAAGTCGTCGAAGGTCGCCATCGGCTCGCGGGGATGACCTGACCGGCGCTCAGCTCGGCTTGGTCGAGCCGCGGATCTCGACCGCGATGACACCGGGCGGCGGCGTCGACGGCATTCGGGTTCGAGGGAACCGGCTTCGGTGAGGGCTTGTCGCTCATCTCAGCCCACAAGGGTAACGACGAGTCCGACGACGAGCGAGAGGATCTCAAGCGAGGTAGGCCGCGCCGCGGACGGGACCCGAACATACGCTCGGGGTCCAAAACGGGGTCCAATTTCAGGACATCTCACACGCACTGAGAACTAAGAAAATCGTGCTATTCCCCATTTCTCTGCCCCAGAGAAAAGTGGGAAATCCGGCTGGGGGCCGGGCGGTCGCAGGTTCAAATCCTGTCTCCCCGATTCGAAGCGAATCCCTGGAAATCGCATGTTTCGTCTGCTCTGACAGCGCGTGAGTGGGCAGCCGCGGGGGAACAAATTCGGGGAACAAATCCTGCGATTCGGTGCACGCCCCCCTCCTGGACCCGAGCTCGGCCGCGCTTGAGACCGTCGCCGCGGCTTCCGGGCTCCGACCCTCGGACACGCGGATTATGATTCCGCCCGCCGGGACGACGAAAACCGAAACTGGCTGCAAATAAGCGCTTTAATAAGTCCCGGCAATACCGAGGAATACCCGGTTTCGGGGTACTTTCGGGATTCCTCGGGGTAGATCCGGGGTTCATTTTCCGCCTTACTTTGATGCCGCGGATGGACCCGGACTCACGAGCATCGGAGCCGTCCATTCCAACGCGTCGCTGTCGGCGCCGTCGCGAATGGCTTCAGCCGGCTGTAGACAGACCAGGCCCTCAACCTGGTAACCCGGGTGTCAGATCCGTCCTATGCGTCCAGATCGTCCGGTGTGTCTTGCGGATCCGGACGCAATGGACGATCTGGATGTTGCCGCGGACGTTGCCACGGCTCCAGTCACACGCCGGTGCGCGAACCTCGGCGAGAACCGTCTCGGGCAGCCTCGCGCTGGCCACGGTCGTCCCACTCTCCTCCAGCAGCTGGCCCAGTTCGGTGCTTGCAGCGTCGTGAGGGCGAGGAGCGGCGTCTGTACCGGCCCTGTCTTGTTGCCGACAAGCGCGCATGCGGTCTCGACCGCCGCCGAGGCTTTGGCTTTCGAGGAAGTGGCAGAGCGGCCAGAGATGGGTCCAGAGCTCGCGCGCAGCGGGGAGGTCGATGTCGTCGATGTGCAGGCCGTGCAGCGCCACGCACTGCTCTGGCAGGATCGACGCGGTGCCCCACACGACTGCGCGCACTCCCGCCGCCAGCGCGGCGAAGGTCAGCGTGCCCCAGGCCGTTGATGAGCGTCGGGCTGTCCCCGCCGCTGCGTCTCAGGCGTTGTCGGAGAGAACCGCGACCGCCCGGGTCGATCCGGCCGAGGCGGCTCGCCCTCCTTGTCGCCCGTGGGCGAGTGTGGATGGATCTGATCGTCGGTGTCGATCAGATGGCGGACGGGTGACGCGCGAGCGGGGTGACGTGCGCGTCGATGTAGGGGAACAGCGGGAGGTTGCTCACCAGCTCATGCAGTTCGTCGGGCGACGCGACGTCAAAGACGCTGACGTTCGCGTAGCGTCCCGCGACGCGCCAGAGATACAGCCAGCGGCCGTCGCGTTGCAGCTGTTGCGCGATCTCGCGCTCGCGTGCCACCAAGGCGTCGGCCGTCGCGGGATCCATGTCGGCGGGAAGCCGGACGTCCATCTGCACCATGAACAGCATCGTGCGACTCCTCGCCTCACGCCGGCGCCAGCGCGGCTCGCTGGTCGAGGCGGTAGTGGTCGAGCTTGTCCTCGTCGATGGTGATGCCGATCCCGGGCGCGTCGGGCCCGATGATGCGTCCGTCACAGATCACGACCGGCTCGGCGAGGAGATCGTCGCCGAGGTCGGTGAAGTTCATGACCTCGGCCGCGCGAACGGCGGTGGCGGCGAACGCCGGCGCGAAGGCGGCCGTCGCGAGCACGCCGACGGCGCCCTCGTACTGGCTGCCGACGACCACGGGGACGGCGCGCGCGAGGCAATGGTCGAGGATCCGCCGGGACTCGGTGAACCCCGTGCGCGCGGTCTTGATGCTCACGATGCGAACGGCGCCCTCGTCGAGCGCCCCGGCGACGCGGGCGAGCGAGATGCAGGACTCGTCGCCGCCGAGTGGGACCGTCCAGCGCTGGGCCAGCTTCAGGCGGCCGTCGACGTCCTCGACGGCGATGGGCTCCTCGATCGCGCCCACTCCGAGCTCGATCAGCGCAGCGCCGGCGCGCAGCGCCTGGGCGTATTCCCAGCCTCGATTGGCGTCGACGTAGAGGTCGGCCGAGGGGAGCGCCTCGCGGATCGCCGTGACGGCGGCTATGTCGAGGTCGACCGTGCGCCCGACCTTGACCTTGAAGGTTCCGATCCCGAAGCGCTCGGAGTATTCGATCGCCTCCTGTGCCATCGCGGCGGGCTCGTCGTAGCTGATCATGTGCGCGGCCGCGACGTCGGCGGCGTATCCGCCGAGCAGTTCTCGGCACGGGCGCCCGAGGAGCTTGCCGACGACGTCCCAGATGGCGAGGTCCACCGCCCCTCGCGCGACGTTGTTGCCCTCGAGGTGCGAGCTGCGCTGCGCGGCGAGCTCGGTGCGGATCGGGTCCAGGCCGGTGAGCGCGGGCGCCAGATGGTCGCGCACCGCGCTGACGATCGACGCTTGCGTCTCGCCGTAGGTGTAGGGCCGTGGCTGGGCCTCCGCCTCTCCGACGAGGCCCTCATCGGTGTGGACGCGAACGAGCACGTGGTCGGCGCGTTCTCTCGTGCCCGAGGCAAAGTGCGCGACGCGCAGGACCGGGAGCGCGTAGGGAATGGCCTCGATCTCGCTGATCAGCACGGCCGAACCGTATTGGGGTGATCAAGACTTGCCAATGCCTAAGTCCGTCATAACCGAGATATTCGAGATATGAATTGATCGGCCGGGTGGGCCAGGGCCGCCGAATGGACGATCGTCAGGGCCTTGGCCAGTACCGGGGACTCGTCGCCGGTCCGCCAGGCGAGGGCGATCTGCACCCGCGGGGCGATCCCCGTGAGCGGTCGATAGCTCGCGCCCGCGACCATCACGCCCGCCACGGACGCGGGCACCAGCGACACGCCGATCCCGGCCGCGACGAAGCTGACCAGCGTTGCCGTCTCGGTGACCTCCATCGCGACCTTGGGGGTAAATCCGTGGTCGGCGCACACCTGGGCGACGAAGTCCGCGAGCACGGACCGCAGGTGCGACGCATAGGCGACGAACGGCTCGTCCGCAAGCTGCTCGATGCCGATCTCATTGGCCGCGGCGAGCCGGTGCTCGGACGGGATGACGGCGATCAGGGGCTCGGAGCGGATGATCTCGACCGTGAGGTCACGGGAGCGGACCGGCGGGCGCAGGAACCCGAGGTCCAGCTGCCCGTTCAGCAGCCCGTTCACCTGTGCGGGGGTGAGCATCTCGCCGTGGAGCTCGAGCTCGACCCCGGCCAGCCCCTGGCGCAGCGCCGCCGCCACCGAGGGCAGGAGCGCATAGGTGGTGGAGCCGGTGAAGCCGACGGAGAGCCGGCCGATCTCCCCACGGGCGGCGCGCCGGCAGTCGTCGGCGGCGCGGTCGGCCGCGTCGATGATCGAGCGAGCGCGCTCGAGCAGCAGCGCTCCGGCCGGTGACAGCTCGACGCGGCGCGTCGTGCGGTGCAGCAGCGTGACCCCGAGCTCGGCCTCCAGGCGCTTGATCTGCTGGGACAGGGGTGGCTGTGCGATGTGGAGGCGATCCGCCGCACGGCCGAAATGGCGCTCCTCGGCGACGGCGACGAAGTACCGCAGGTGGCGCAGCTCCATCCGCCCATTATTGAGTCTCCAGAGATATCAATCAAGGCGCGATTGATGTTGTTCGGGTGGGCGTCTGGATCTAGGTTGAACCGCGGACGATCGCACGCCCTGCCTGACCTGGAGGAGAGACATGAGCGTCGAGACGCAGACCCCCGGCACCGCCAACGCGGTGCGCCCGATGACCGGCGACGAGTACCTGGAGAGCATCCGGGACGGCCGCGAGATCTACTGCTACGGCGAGCGCGTCGAGGACGTCACGACACACCCCGCGTTCCGCAACGCGACCCGCATGGTCGCCCGCCTCTATGACGCGCTGCACGACGGCGAGCGGTCGCAGGTGCTGACCACCCCGACCGACACCGGCAACGGCGGTTTCACCCATCACTTCTTCCGTGCCTCCCACAGTGCCGAGGACCAGGTCGCCGATCGCGACGCGATCGCCGAGTGGGCGCGGATGACCTATGGCTGGATGGGCCGCAGCCCCGACTACAAGGCCAGCTTCCTCGCGACGCTCGGCGCCAACGCGGAGTTCTACGATCCCTACCAGGCCAACGCCCGCCGCTGGTACAAGGACGCCCAGGAGCGTTGTCTGTACTTCAACCACGCGATCGTCAACCCGCCGATCGATCGCGACAAGGGCGTCGACGAGGTGCGCGACGTCTATGTGCACGTCGATCGCGAGACCGACGCGGGGCTGATCGTGAGTGGCGCCAAGGTCGTCGCCACCGGCTCGGCGCTCACGAACTACAACTTCGTCGCCCACTACGGCGCCGCCCCGATCAAGACCAAGGAGTTCGCGCTCATCTTCGTGGTCGACATGGGCTCGAAGGGCGTGAAGCTCATCTCTCGCCCGTCGTACGAGATGACCGCCGAGGTCATGGGCAGCCCGTTCGACTACCCGCTGTCCAGCCGCCTGGACGAGAACGACTCGATCCTCATCTTCGATGAGGTGCTGATCCCGTGGGAGAACGTCTTCGTCTACGGCGACGTCGACAAGATCAACGCCTTCTTCCCGATGTCGGGCTTCATCCCCCGGTTCACCTTCCAGGGTTGCACGCGCTTCGCGGTCAAGCTCGACTTCCTCGCCGGCTTGACGCTCAAGGCGGTCGAGGCGACCGGCAGCAAGGACTTCCGCGGCGTCCAGTCCCGCGTCGGCGAGGTGCTCGCCTGGCGCAACCTGTTCTGGGGGCTGACCGACGCGATGGCACGCACCCCCGATCCCTGGAACGAGGGCACGGTGCTGCCGAAGCTCGACTACGGCCTCTCCTATCGCGTGTTCGCGACGACCGCCTACCCGCGGATCAAGGAGATCATCGAACAGGATCTCGGGAGCGCGCTGATCTACCTCAACTCGCACGCAGTCGACTTCCGTAACCCCGAGATCCGCCCGCTGCTCGACCGCTTCGTCCGCGGCTCCAACGGCTACGACTCAGTCGAGCGGGTCAAGCTCATGAAGCTCATGTGGGACGCGATCGGGAGCGAGTTCGGCGGTCGCCACGAGCTCTACGAGCGAAACTACGCCGGCAACCACGAGAACATCCGGCTCGAAGTGCTCCTCAGCGCCATGGCCAGCGGCCAGGCCGATGCCTACAAGGGCTTCGCCGATCAGTGCCTCGCCGAGTACGACCTCGACGGCTGGACCGTGCCGGACCTGATCAACCCGACCGACGTCAACCGGTTCCTCGGGGGCAACGGCAGCTCCTGAGCGGAGCTGGTCGCGAAGGGACAAGATCGGCGATGCGACGATCCGAGGTGAATGCAGCTGCGGCGACGAACGCTCACGCGGAGGCCCGTCCGATCCATGAGCAGTTGCGGGTCCTCATGCGCGCTCAGCGCGGCCCGGCGGTGGTGACGATCGGGACCTTCGACGGCGTCCACGCCGGCCATCGTGCACTGCTCACCCACGCCGCGGGCGAGGCGCGGCGGCGCGGCGTTCGGCTCGTGGCCGTCACGTTCTCGCCGCGGCCGGATGCCTTCATCGCACCGGAGCATGCGCTCCCGGACATCTGCCCGATCCAGGAACGCACGGCGCGCCTGCGGGCGGCGGGAGCCGACGCCGTCGTCGTGCTGCCCTTCACGCGCGAACTGATGGGCGTCGATGCGGCGGCGTTCGTCGGCCACCTCGTCGACGATCTCGGCGCCGTGGCGATCTGCGTCGGCAGCGAGTTCGCACTCGGCCGCGGACGCGCGGGGACCGTGCCGGCGCTGCGAGAGCTCGGCATCGAGGTCATCGCGGTGCCCGTCGTCGTCCTCGCCGGGCGCACGGCGAAGATCAGCTCCAGTTCCATCCGGCGCGCGATCGACGGCGGCGTCCCGCGTCACCTCGCGCTGACCGCGGCGAGTCCGGTCGCGGGAGATCTCGAGCCGCTCGACGAGCGCCGCTGCCTCGCGGGCGTCGGTTCCGACGTCGGCGCCCGCTTCACCCTGAGCACCGCCTGAGGAGGCCGTCCCGATGCAGCAGACCCAAAACTTCCCCGCGCAGATGCGAGCCACGCTGGCCCGCTTCTGCACCGGCGTCACCGTGGTCACGACGGCAGACGCCGACGGGGCAGAGGTGCACGCGATGACCGCCAACGCCTTCACGTCGGTCTCGCTGGATCCGCCGCTCGTCCTCGTCTCCGTCGACCACCGCACCCGGATGCACCGCATGCTCCCCGAGACCCAGCGCTACGGCGTGTCGGTGCTCGCGGCCGAGCAGGAGCGGATCGCGCTGCACTTCGCGGGGCGCCCCCTCGCGGATCACGACGAGCTGTTCGAGTGGGCGGGCGGGGTGCCCTTCGTGGAGGGCGCGATCGCCCACGTCGGCTGCACCCTTCACCGTCGCCACGAGGCGGGCGACCATACGCTCTATCTGGGGCGTGTCGAGCACCTCGCAAGCCGGCCCGGGAACCCGCTGCTGTTCCACCTCGGCGCCTTCGGCCAGATGTCCAACGACGAGGTCACGGCGCACACCTGGGGCTGGTGACCGCGCACCGAAGCCACGCGCAACGCAAACGAACGCCCGGCCCGTCCGGGAGAGGAGGCAACCCATGTCCGACCGTGCGAACCAGCTCATCACCGACGTCCTGCGACGTCTTCACGAGGCGATCGTCGAGAACGACGTGACCTACGAGGAGTACCAGATCGCCAAGCAGTGGCTGATCGACGTCGGACAGGCCGGTGAGTGGCCGCTGTTCGGAGACGTCTACATCGAGCATGTCGTGGAGGAGCACACCTACAGCAACCGTGCCGGCTCCCAGGGCACGATCCTCGGGCCGTTCCATCTGCCCGACGCACCGCTGCTGACGGCGCCGTTCGAGCTGCCGGCCCGTCCGGACGAGCCCGGCGACCCCACGCTCATCACCGGCCGCGTCAACGGCGTCGACGGCAAGGGCCTGGCCGGTGCCAACCTCGACGTCTGGCAGGCCGACGCCGACGGCGCGTACTCGGGCTTCATGCCCGGGCCGCCGGAGGGCAACCTCCGCGGGCAGGTGCGGACCGACGCCGACGGTCACTACGCCGTTCGCACGATGGTCCCCGGCCCCTACACCATCCCGCTGGACGGACCGACGGGCAAGATGACGGCCGCGGCGGAGTGGAGCCCGTGGCGTCCCGCGCACGTGCATCTGATCGTGTCGGCAGAGGGCTACGAGCCGCTGGTCACCCAGCTCTTCATCGACTCCAGCGAGCACCTTGACAACGATGTCGCCAGCGCGGTCAAGCCCGAGCTGATCGTGCACCCGGAGCCGCAGGACGACGGCACCTACACGATCGACTACGACTTCGTGATGACGCCCGCCCGCGCCGCCGTGAGCGTCTAAGTCCATTTCTTCCACGACGCGCGAGTGCACAGGAGGAGACTGATGTCTGAGGTACTGGTTCTCGGCGGCGGCTTCGCCGGCGTGTGGTCTGCGGCGGGCGTGATGCGGCTGTGCCGCGAGTCCGGCATCGCCGAGCCCGACGTGTACGTCACGCTCATCGACGCCGCCGACGACATGGTCATCCGTCCGCGGCTCTACGAGGCCGACCCGGGAGGCATGCGCGTCCCCCTGGACCGGGTGCTCGGACCGATCGGCGTCCGTCGCATCGCGGGCACGGTCATGACGATCGACACGTTGGAGCGCATCGTCACCGCGGTCGCCCGCGACGGCGAGATACTTGCGCTGCCCTACGACCGACTCGTCCTCGCGACCGGCAGTCGCGTCGTGCGACCGTCGCTCCTCGGGGCAGAGCACCTCTTCGACGTCGACACGATGCCGCACGCCGCGACGCTGGATTCGCACCTGCGGCGGCTCCCGCACGCTCCGCCGGAAGGGCGGTACACGGCCGTCGTCGTCGGAGCCGGGTTCACCGGACTGGAGGTCGCAACGGAGCTCACAGAGCGGCTGCGAGCGATCGCCGGGCCCGACCACGCGGACGAGGTCCGCGTCGTCCTCGTCGAGACGGCAGACGTCGTCGGACCCGAACTGGGCGAGGGGCCTCGACCACAGATTGTCGAAGCGCTCGACAACCTGGGCATCGACGTCCGCCTGGGCGTCACGCTCGCGCGCGTGTCGCCCGCCGGCGTCGAGCTCTCCGACGGCAACGAGATCGCGGCCCGCACCACGGTGTGGACGGCAGGCATGAAGGCCAGCCCCCTGACGGCGCAGGTCCCCGGTGAGCGCGACGCGCGCGGGCGTCTACGCGTCGATGAACACCTGCGCGTCGTTGGCGTCCCCGGCGTCTACGCAGCGGGCGACACCGCGGCGGCGGAAGCCGAACCCGGCCACGTCGTCATGCAGAGCTGCCAGCACGCCGTGCCCCAGGGGAAGTTCGCCGGACACAACGTCGCCGCGGACCTTCTCGGACTCCGCCAGGTCGCGTTCGCGCCGGACCCGTACGTCACGTGCCTCGATCTCGGACCTGCCGGCGCGGTGCTCACGACCGGCTGGGAACGGACGGTACGCCAGACCGGCAACGAGGCCAAGGAGCTGAAGAAGTCGATCAACCGGATCTGGATCTATCCGCCGGTCGATGTCGCAGACCGCATCCTCGACTGGGCCAACCACGAGACGACGTGGCCGACCGCCGAGGTGGCCGAAACCGAGAAGGCCAGCGCAGGCGCCTAACGCGAACCACATCGCTGAGCAGGATGTCGAACAGCGCTGAACTGGCCTTCCTACGCCGAAGCGACGCACGTTATACATACCGTTCAATGACACCGGCCGGCGGAGGATGCGTTGCGACAGCGTGATCCGCGTTCGCATGCTCTTGTCGACCAGTATCAGCGTCGATCGAGATTCGAGGATGTCCCATTCGCCGTGGAACTTGGCGGTGGCGGTCCGGTGATCAGTTGGCGGTCGCGAGCGTAGCGACCGGCTCGGTCGGGGTGGCGGTCACTTCGACGCGCTGGGCTGCGACGTCGTGTTCGACGGCGACGGCGAGGCGGGCGAGGTGCTTGTAGCCGATGATCTTGCGGAACTGGCGTTCGGCTTCGAGCATCCCGGCGGCGGTCCACCTGAGGCACATGTCGCCGTTCTGCCAGTGCTTGACGTTGCGGCTCGTGCTCCGGCAGATCCCGGTCATCGACTCGATCGGGTTCGTCGATGAGAGCGTCTTCTAGAGCTGCCCGTGGACACCGAGCCGCTGAAGCGTGAGCGTCTCGGCGAGCCCCTCGCGCAGCAACGCGGCCGCGCCGGAATGCGACCGCCCAAGCTCCCCGGCGAGCCCGTCAAGGCGGTCCAGCGCGGCGGCATGGTCGGTGAGCTTCCAGGCGGCTCGCAGTCGCCGCTTGACACCGGAGCGGTCGCGTTCGGGAAGGTGATCGAGGACGTTGCGCTCCTTGTGGCGGATGCACCGCTGGACCGGGACCGGACCAAGTACCTCGTTGACGGCCGCCCGCAGCGCCTTGCCGCCGGCGAGGACGACGAGCACGCCCTGCTCGACATCGAGGCTCCGGTCGACGAGGTCGGCGAGGACGTGCCGCGCGACGGTCTTGTTCTCCGTCGAGCCGTCAACCTCTCGAGATTCGAATGGTGTCCGCAGTGATCCGAAGCGCCGCCCTTCAGGCAAGCCACCCGTCCCCTGACGGGTCGTCTCGATCCGTTCCGTCAAAGGAGGCCTCGTCGACGTGGTTCCAGGAGTCCGGATCCGCAGCGATCGAATGGCTTGCATCATGGAGATCCGCGTCGTCGTCACCGTCCGAACCGTCTCCGTAGTCCCCGTCCCCGTCTCCTGACGCCCCAAGAAGGGGAATGTGCTGCGCGCGCGTCACCCAGTCGGGGGGCACCGGCGAGAAGGCACGCAACAGGTCGACCAGACGATCGTGGTCAATGTCCAACGTCACGCCCCCAACCTGGCGGGTTCGGCCAGCACCTCACGGAGCTTGGAAAGGCAACGCGAGATGCGGCTCGCGATCGTGCCGCTGGGGATGCCGAGCGCCGAGCCGATCGATTGGTAGCTCTCGTCGCGAAGGAAGAAGCGGTCGATCACCTCGCGGCATGCCTCCGGGAGGCCGGCAACCGCGTCGCGAACGGCCATTGCCTCATCCAGGCGTGCGTGCACCGGGTCGCCCGCAAGCGTCACAGTGGCGTCGTCGAGCGGTTCCTCATCACGCCAGCGCCGCATCCGGTCGATCGCCATGCGGCGCGTGAGCTGCGCGATCCAGGGCCGTATCGCCTCATCCTCCCGCAGGTCACCGAGGCGCTCGTACGCTCGCGTGAACACGTCTTGGAACAACTCCTCGGCGTCTGCGTTGCTCAGGCGGAATCCTTGCACGATGATCGCGTAGACGTACTGGGAGAAGCGACCGACCAGTTCGTCCCACGCGTCCTGGTCCTGCGCGCGGCAGCGGGCCACAAGGCCTGCGTCGGTCAGGTGTCGCCGGCTCACCTCCCATCACCCGCCTGTGCAGCCACGAGGCGGTCGATCTCGGCCGCATGGCGGTCCAGGGTCGCAAGCTCCTCCAGGCGCTGCTCGCACGTCCGGCGCGCCTCGCTGCGACGGCTGACGTCGGCTCGCATGACCCGCTGGTGCTCCTCCACCGCCGCGCCGAGCTCGCGCTCACGACGCTCCAGGCCTGCCTGCAGGTCGAGCTCGAACGCGCGGCGCACCCGCAGCACGGTCTCGTTCAGGAGCGGCGGTATCTCGCCACGGGTCCGCTCGATCGCACCCTGGACGACCCGTAGCGCCGTCTGCTGATCGCGCACGCGGCGGTCCTGCACGAGCTTCATGGGTACGAGCGCCAGCCCGGCGACGATCCCGACGGGCAGCAGCACGGTGGCCACCGCGGCTCCCGCGGTTGCGCTGATGATGCTGGCGGCACCCGCCGGTCCCATGAAGCTGATGAGGGACGGCACGAGCGCGGTGATGCGCGTGAGTGCGTCGACCCGTGGGCCTTCCATGTCGCCGGGTCTCCTGAAGCTGTCAGGAGCTTCGAGGTCCACGCTCTGCATCCGAAGGTCCACTCCCAGCTCATCGGCCACCCGCGTGCCGATGTCCTCTATCCGTTCGTCAAGCGTCTCGTCGAGGTGGGCGAGGATGGCTCTCAGATCAGCGTCGAGGCCTTCGGCCACGCTTTCCGGCTTGAGCTTGTTCGAGCGGATGTCGGCCTCGTACCGTGGTCGCAGCTCGCTGAGCTCCCGGCTGAACGCTCGCAGGAGGTGCTGGCTGAGCAGCGTGAAATCGTCCGCGAGGGCCACCGCGCCCATCCGCTTCGTCTTGATGAACTCCGTCTTGCGCTCGATCGCCTCCCGATGGGCCACCTCGAGCTCCGTGCCGCCGTCGGCGGCCGCAAGTGCCATCCCGTCGGTCCTGCCGAGCTCGTCTATGGAGGTGCGCGCGAGTTGGAGCACGTTGCGCTGACGCATGACGCGTGCCTGCCCGACCACCCGTTCGTGCACGAGCGCCTCCAGGTCGCGGTAGCCGCTGCGAAGGGCCATCTTGTCGGCGAGGACCGGGTTCGTCGGCGCGAAGTCGTCTGAGGCGAAGGCCTCACGGCTGCTCAGGGCGACGAATGGGGCGTCTGCCCACCGCGGCGCGTGCGCCGCCAGCAGCGTCCGATTGTCCGCGAGTATCCGCTCCCAGCCGGCGTGCCGGTCGCGCTTGGTGAGAGCGAAGATCACGGTGCCGATCCGCTCGGTGGCGCGGCGTAGGAAGTCCAGCTCGGGCCGGGCCAGAGAGGCGCTGGCGTCGGTGACGAAGAGCAAGGCGTCGGCCTTGCCAAGCGACGCGAGGGTCACCTCGGCGTGTCCCGCGTCGAGACCGCCGACGCCAGGGGTGTCCACCACGGTGAGACCGGAGGACAGCACCGGCCGATCGACCCACACCTCGACAAGTCGCACGGCCTTCTCGTTGTGGGGATTTCCCTCCACCGAAGCCCAGTGGTGCACCGTCTGGACCGGCACGTCCTCGGCTTCGAGGCCGTCGCGATGAATCCGCGCTCGCGGGGACGGCGCGTAGCGGATGACGATCTGGGCGTTCGTCGCCACGTCGGCATCCACAGGGACGAGGCCCGGAGCGCGGAGCAGGGCGTTGATGAGCGAGCTCTTGCCCTGCTTGGTCTCCCCGGCCACGACAAGCGTCGCATCCAGCCCGCGGAGGCGCGACAGCTCCAGGGCGAAGCGGTCGCGGAGGTCGGGGCGTCCCCGCACCTCGGCGACCTCCCCGAGGTGCCGCGCGAAGCCCTCGACGCGACGAGCCACGTCCATCACGGCTGCCTCCACGGGTGTGCTCACAGCGAGCCTCGCGTGGCCGCGCTGCGCTCGACCGGGCCGCTCATCGCCTCGAACGATCGGTACATGATGCGCGCGACTCGCGTCTCGAGCTCGGTGGCGGCCTCGAGGTTGGCAAAGCGACGCCAACGCGCCACACCGTCGCGTGCAGCATCGGCCATGTCGGAGGCCGAGGCGCCGGACTCGAGGCCCAAGCGACGTGGGACAGTGCTCTCCGTGGTGAGTCGCACGACGTCAGCCTCGAGCGACTCGGGGAGGAGCGTCTCCGGCGATGCAGCTGCCTGCGCCGCCCAGATCTCGGCGATCACACGCATCTCCGGCTCGAGTCGGAGGTCCTCGACGTTGTCGCGCAGCTCGCGAAGCGCAGGCGCGCTGCCCGCGTCAGCGGCCTGCCAGCTGATGCGGCTCAAGGCCGACAGCGCCGAGCTCGCCTTCAGAGCATCGGCCCGCTGGGCGAAGGTCTCGTCGAGCAGAGAGCTCAGGCGCTCGACGCCACAGACCCGGCCGAGCTCGGCCTCAAGCGAAGCAGCCCCGCGCACGCCGCCGTCGACGAGCTCGAGCGCGAGCTGCAGGCCGAACAGGTCGAGCAAGCCGGCGAGGCGTTGGCGCTGCTCCACGGAAACCGGCACATCCGCCTCGGTCAGGTCCTCGTGGGAGAACAGCATCATCGTCCTCGTCTCGGGGCTCAGGCACGCGAGCGCCTCGAGCGCACGCATATCGCGCTCCTCGAGTGCCTGGGTGCCCGCGGTCTCGGCGAGGAGCCCCGCTACGGGGACGACGGTAGACGCCACGGAGCGCAGCGCGTCGGCCTGGCGGGTTGCGATGCGCTCGGCGAGGGCCAGCGGATCCTTCTCACCTCCCCCGATCTGGTCGGCGCGACTGAGCACCGCCACTGCAGTCGCCGGCGACGCCTCGGTGCCGGCGAAGAGCGACCCGAAGGCCTCCAACGCGTCCGCATCGTCCTGGCGCGCACCGTGGCCGATGAGGAAGACCAGCGCGTCGGCCTGACGCACCGCTCCTCGCGAGGAGCGGTCCACCAGCATCGCCTCAGTGCGGTCACTCAGCTCCTCGTTGAGCGACGCAAGGCCGGGCGTGTCGATCAGCGTGACGTCGCGGAGCTTCTCGGAAGAGAGGTACACGTGGATGTGGTCGACGGAGGCGAGCTCTGGCCCGAGCGGGTCGGGGATCTTGCCGTCCTGCAGCGGCAGAGCCTTTCGCGTGCCGTCTCGAAGCACCACCTCGACCCGTTCGGGGACTCCGTAGGAGAACCACGTGACCACCTTGGTGCACTCCTCCACCGCGGTCGGCGCCACCCGCTGGCCGACGAGCGCGTTGACCAACGTCGACTTGCCGGCCTTTGCCCGCCCGGCCACCGCGATCCTCAGTGGGTGCAGAAGATGGTCGCGAACGGCTGCGACCTCCTGCATGTGCCGCCCCGGACCGAGATCCTCCATCGCGGCCGCCGCGACGGCCGCGACGCGCGCAACGCACGGCCCCCCGCGGCCGGCCTCACTCATCGGCGCGGTGAAGGCGACAGGGGGTGGTCCGGGCTGTCCGAAGCCCTCGGACCTCACGACTGCTCGGAGCCCTGACGAATCGGCGTTTGCGGCGGTGGACTCCACAGATCAGCGAACGCGCGGGAGAGCTCAGCAAGTGCAAGCGGCTCGAGTGACACCTGACCGGACGAGGGCCGAATCCGCCAGAGGCCGAGCTCGTCCGCGTCCAGCCAGACGAGGTCGCCATCCTGAACCGCCCCGTCGCTGGTCCCGCGCACGCGGAGGTGCGAGGAGGAGACGACCGAGGCGAGCACCTCTCGCACCCGCTCGACGTCGGGCTCGAACGCGTCCACCTCCTTCATTCGCCCCGCGACGGCGGCATCGCGAAGGTGCCGGAAGGTTGCGTCGGACACTTGCAACGGGGCACCGCCCGGCGCCAGAGGGCGCTCGCGCAGCTGCGTGAGCTCGCCCAGCAGCGTGCCGACGCGATTGGTCGGCACCGCCGTCAAGCGATGCACTCCGGCGACGAGCGGCGTGTGCAGAAGGCAGGCAGAGCCGACGAAGAGGGTGCTGCGGCTGCTGACGGCGTCGTTCTGATGATCGATCGTGACGGTGGCGGCCGGCGTGAGGGCCAGGTCGATGAGCCACTTGTCGAGGGGATCGAGTGAGAGGGCGCCGTCGCCCGGTCGCAGCGTCCCGCGCGCCGTGAGGGCGCGGTGAGCACCGAGGCGTGCCGCGGAGTCGGAAAAGGTGTACTGCACACCTGGGAAGCGTCGGGCGCCGTGGAGCTCCGCGAGCGCCGTGAGCTCCTCGACGCTGTAGTCCCGCGTCGGGAAAGGCGATTCGGACGTCAGCGTCCCCACGATCTGAGCCGAGGCGTTGACCTGCTCTTCAGAGGGTTGCTGCTCGGCCGTCAGGATGCCGACCCACGCGACATCACCGTCGACCCGATAGAGCGCCACCTGCTCGACGCGATCGCGCCCCTCCGGCGTCCAGGCGTAGCGGCGCAGGAGCACCGGGACCCCCGAAACCACGTTCGACACCAGTTGCTCGCCGGCCTGGTCGGGGAGCTCCTGGATCGCGTCGGCGTGGCGGGCCGCCAGGTGCTCGGAGGCCTCGCCGCCGGCAGCGGCCGCGCCCACCGAGAGGTGCGCGCGGCCAGCCCTGTCGCCGAAGGTCAGTGCGGTCACGACCCAGCCCTCCGGTCTGTCGAGGGTCAGGGTCCACGCGAAGCTGCCAGCGGCCCTACACGACGCTCCCATCGCTCTACCCCCGAGCCTGCCACGGCGTCGAGGTCGTCGAGGGCGAGCTTCCCAGGTTGAAGCCGGCAGGCTCCATCAGATCGAGTCGCTGATGGTGTTGTTCAGCTTGATCTCGGCCTTCGTGAGAGCTTGGATCTGCCTGATCGTCTGATCTCCACGGCTGACGATCTCCACGCCGTCCTTGGCCTGGTCGCCGAAGGATCCGGGGTTGTATCCAGGCCCGGCGCCGGAAGGGGAGAGGTACCAGGCCGCAAACGGGTCCACAGGGTCGTTTGGACTCCAGCTTCCCCCGACGAGTCCCGCGCCGAAGACGCTGGCGTCGAGAGCCCCGCCCGTGGTGGCAACCGCCTGGGGGGCTCCCCCGCTTACCGGCAACGGGACCCCGGCAGCCTGCACTGCCGCGATCGCGTTCGCCAGATTGTCCGCCGCCGCCTGATGTTGCACGGTCGCCGTGACACCGGTCGTGAGTTCGGCCTGAGCGACTCGCGCGTCTGCCGATGCTGCTTCGAGTCTGGCCGAGAGCACCGCGAGCGGGTCCGCCGCCGGCGGGGCCACGGCCGTAGTGGCGGCGTCGGGAACCACGACGGCGCCGGCGACCTCCTGGATACCAGCGGTCTGCATACCGACCTGTAGCGCCTGTACCGCACCTGCGAGATCGGCGACGGGATCCACCGTCTCCTGGGCCACGGCTTGTGGCAACTGACCGAGCGCGCAGCCGCCCGTCGGCACAAGCCAGTCGCTTCCAGCCGGAGGAAGGCCCTCGTCGACCGGGCCGGTCAGGACGGGCGGCGGCGTCTCGCTGTCGCGGTCCACGTGCGGGCCGTAGTCCACGGGGCCCTCCACGCCGAGCGGCGAGGGCTGTGGCTCGCTCGTCGGCGCCTGACTTGGGTCGTAGACCGTCTGCTGCGCGTCGGTGATCGGGTCGGCGTAAGGCGGATCGGGGGCCATCGCCGCGTAGATGGCGGTCTCGTCGTCGCCTTGGCCGGCGGGCATCGAAAGCGCAGCATTTTCGCCGAGCATTTCGGAGGGAGGGTCGGACGTCGGCGCCTCGTCGTAAGTCGGCGCCTCATGAGCAACCGGCGGCTCGTACTCTGCGGCAGGAGGGTCGGTCGGCGGCTCGTAAGCGGGCGCCGCCTCGTGGACCGGCGGTGGCGCGTACTCCGCTGCGGCAGGCTCGGCCGGTTGGTCGTAAGCGGCCTCCTCGTAGCTCGAGGCCTGTTCGTAGCTTTCACTCGGGATTTCGCCGTACTCCGACATCGACTGCCTCCTGCGTTGTGTGGTCTTTCACTCCAAGACGGTGCACGCCGCCGCGATCTTCCCTGACCTGTCGAATGTTGAGCGGACGATGCTCCACAAAGCCGTAGGCCCAACCGGGTGAAGCATGGCGACTGTCCGTGCGGCCCGCAAGTGGCCTTTGTCGGCCGGCGGGCTCAGTCCGCGTCGTCGGGCGGGCTGCTCGACGGTCGGTCCGACGCGTTGGTCCTCACGGCCGGGCCGTTCGCTTCCGTCAGAAGGGCGGACGGAAGATGACGGATGGCTCGATGTGCACGACCTCACTGAGAGCACCACCGGAAGAGTGACCTCCGGTTGAGCTCCACTCCCAGGATGCGGTAGCGCTTGCGGACGCTGATCTTCCGGTCGCAGGTCATCTCACGCCGCCCGTCGGCGTTGAGCGGGATGTAGAGAATGCGCATCTTGGGTCGCGGGATGGTGAACGTGTCCGTGCGCGTGACGGGAAGCTCGCCGTCGCCCGTGTTGATCGAGGAGGCAACCTCGACCGTTCCCTGCGCCCCGGGAGTCTTGGCGCACGTCGATGGCGCAGCGCAAACGGGGAGCCGCAGGTCATACGTCGTGAGCACTCTGCGGACGGTCAGCTCGTCGCGCTTGAAGTCCAGCCGGAACCGGCTTTGCCCTCGGAACTCGGAGGTCAGGCCGCCCGGCTCCTGGGTCGGGGTGCCAGGTTCCAGGACGAACCCGCCTGAGCGGGCCTTCTTCGTCCACCGCGTCACCGCTTCGGCACCGCCCTCGAAGAGCCTGACCGAGGCGACGCGTAACGTCAGACGTGTCTTCCGGGCCGCCTCCTGCCGGTAATAGTTGAGTTCCTGGCTGCGAGTTCGGGTGCGGTCCGCGGCGAAGCGGCTCGTGAACGTGCCTGCGAGTAGTTCCTCAAGACCGGAGGTGTCACCCTCGGAGTAGCGAGCCGCGTACGTCGAGAGGAACGCGCTCACGGACGCCTTCGTGAGCTCAGGGCGCTCGGGAACCGGAGTAGGAGTGGCTTCGAGATCCGCTCGTGCCGGGGCTGCAGCGCGCTTGGCCTCCTCGGTGCTCCCGAGCACGATCCATCCCACCAAGAGAACAGCGATTATCCCGGCCGTCGCCCAGATCGGTCTCCGCCATCGCTTCAGTGGTCGTAGAGCCCGAGGCTGCCCGGGCGCTGGACTCCACCGGCGTCTGGGAGGCTTTTCGCCGGCACTGTCGTGATGCTTGTCGCCCTGGCTGGGTGCGACCAAGGCTTCGGGGGCACTCGCCCCCTGCGGCTCGGGTGGTTCGCGCTCGATCGGCTCGCTTCGTCGGGCTGCACCCAGCACGACGACGCTCTTGGGATCCTCGCGGGTGTCGGGCACCCGCTGAAAGCGCTCGGCGAGCAGGCGAGCAACGAGCGGCATGCGACTGGCGCCCCCAACCAGGTAGACGGCGGCAAGCTCACCCGGAGCGACGCCCGCGGCGGCGACAGTCTCGACCAGGATGTCGACTGAGCGACGCACGTCCCCTTCAAGCAGGTGCTCGAGCTCTGCGCGCGTGATTCGCATCGACGGACGCCGCGCCGCCTCCGGGAGGATCACAGTCGCAGCGTTCGAATACGAGAGGGCCTCTTTGCCCTGCCGCACAGAGCGACGCAGACTCAACAGCGCGCGCGGCGAACGGCTGATCGCCAACCAGTCTTCAGGATCGGAGCGGGCGAGCTCTTGGCCGACGTAGCGAGCGAGGCGAGCATCGAAAACCTCGCCGCCCAAGGCGTCCTGACCCCCGACCGCCAACGTCTCGAAGTCGCCATCCGCTTCCCGCCGGAGGACGGCCGTGTCGAAGGTGCCGCCGCCCAGATCGTAGACCGCAACGGTCGCGCCCGGAGCCAACCGAGCCCCCGCTAGGTGACGCGCGGCGGCTACGGGCTCGGGCACCAGCTCAACCCGCGCTAGACCGGCCTCGGTGGCCGCCGCACGCAGGGCGGCCTTGCGCTTGTTCGGCCACGAGGCTGGATGCGTCAGGAAGACCTGGTCCGGGGGGCCACCCAGATGGCGAGTGGCCTCAGCGGACACGCGCCGAAAGACCGCGGCCGCCGCCTCGACCGCCGAAACGGAGCGCCCGAGCTCCAGCGGCGCCTCGCCCAGGTGCTGTTTCGGTGACCGCTCAAGCCGCTCAGGAGCGACGGCTGCCCCCTCCTCGGCCGCCCATCCGACAACTAGCTCCCCCCCCTCGTCCACCCACACCAGCGACGGCAAGCGCTTCGAGTCGGCCTCCGAACCACCAATGCCCAGTAGTTCCGACCGGCCACCGACGCTCACTGCAGCCGTCGTGAACGCCGTTCCATAGTCGATCGAGAGCGAAGAACCCATATCCGGTGACATGAGACCCTAGCTCCCGACGTCGTCGACGAGTTCATCCGCGAAGCGCTGGCGCTGGAGGCCGCGACCAGCAACACCGCCGATCACACCGTCCGCGTGCTTGATCGCCTCGCCCGCGCGCGGCGCCTCAGGGCACGTCCGCTGCGACAACGGGCCCGAGCTGACCGCACGCGCTCAGGGACTGGTGCCGTTTCTCGGCGACCCGCGGATGCGGGACAACAGAGCGCTGAGGGTGCCGCCACGGACCGGCTCGCCGGACCCGCCCCCGAATTTGGGTGTGGCGAGCCGTGTACCTGCAAATAGCGATAGGTGTCTCACAGTAGTCATCGGGGGGGACCAATCCAGAGACAACGAGACGAGCCCGTGAGGGCCGGATGACGCTCACGCCGCCGGCCTGGCGCGCTAGACGGTGGTCGTGATCGCCGCGCTGGTGCTCGGCTGCGCGCCGAGCCACTCGGAGACGGGCTGGGGGCGGCCGATGCCGTATCCCTGCGCGAAGTCGACGCCGTAGAGGCGCAGCAGATCAATCGATCTTGAGCACGTCGAAGGGCAGGTGCTTGAGGTAGTAGAAGGAGCCGAAGCCGGCGCCGAAGTCGTCCAGCGCGAACCCGCAGCCCAGCGCCGCGATACGCTCGGCAAAGCCGCGGGCCTTCTGGATGTTACGATCGCGGCCGTTTCGGTGATCTCGAACGTGAGGCAGGACGGATCGATCTGCGACGCCTCGAGCTCGCGCTCGATCGTGTCGATCACCTCGGGACTGGTCAGCGAGAGGCCGCGCCAACTGTGGGCGAGGGGGCGAGGCTCACGCCGGCTCGAGGGCCGGGAGGACGAAGGGGTCGGTCGCGAGCACGCCACCGTCGACGGGGACGGTGACCCCGGTGACCCAGCCGGCCTCGTCGGAGAGCAGGAACGCCGTGACGGCCGCGACCTCCTCGACCGAACCGTGGCGATCGAGGCTGCGGCCGAGCGGCGTGGTGCCGTGCAGGGCGCGCCGCGCCGCCTCGCCGCCGCCGAGATGCGCCTCGATGACGCGCATCATCGGCGTGTCGATCGAGCCCGGGGCGACGGCGTTGACGCGCACTCCGTAGGCCGCGCCCTCGACCGCCGCCGTCTTGGTCAGGGCAACGACGCCGTGCTTGGCGGCGCTGTAGGAGCCGAGGTCCGAGCCGCTCAGGCCCGAGGTGGAGGAGGTCACGACGATCGCGCCGCCGCTGCCCTGGTCGCGCATCCGCCGCAGCGCGGCGCGCAGTCCGAGGAAGACGCCGCGCAGGTTGACCGCGACGATGCGGTCGAAGGTCGCCGGGTCCTCGTCGGCCAGCGGCACGGGGCCGCCCGGGATTCCGGCGTTGAGGACGACCCGGTCGACCGACCCGAAGGCCTTCACCGCCGCGGCGGTGTAGGCGTCGACGTCCGCCTCGAGCGAGACGTCCGCCGTGACGGCGACGCCATCGCCGGTCAGCCCGGCGGCGACCGCGTCCGCCGCCGGGCCGTCGCGATCGACGACCACGACGCGCAGCCCGTCGCCCGACAGGCGCCGGGCCGTGCCCGCGCCCATCCCGCTGCCGCCGCCCGTCACGATCGCGACGGGCGGCGCGGCCCCGGTCACGTGGCCACCGAGGCCGAGGGCGGGATGTTGTGGTTGACGCGGAACGCGTTGTGCGGGTCGTAGCGGTCCTTGACCAGCCGCAGCCGCTTGAGCACCGACGGCGAGTAGGCGGTCTCGACCTCGCCGATCTCGTCGGCCGAGAGGAAGTTCGGGTACGAGACCATGTCGCTGTAGGAGGACATGACCTCCGCCGCGGCCTTCGTCCACGCCTTCTGCTCGGCGTCGTCATCGGGGGAGCTCCACAGGGACAGCACCTGGAAGGACCAGTTCTCGTGGCGGTGGCCGATCGCGGAGTGCTCCTCGCCGACGGCGGCGTAGGCCGTGTGGTGCCCGAGCGGCGCGCAGATGATCTGCGTCAGCGGCGCGCGCAGGTCCTCCCCGAGACCGATGATGTCGTCGATCGCGTCGTCGCCGAGCTCCGTCATGAACCCGCCCTTGAAGTAGTCCCGGTGCCCCGCGGGCGCGCCCCGGTCCATGATCGCCTGCAGGTCGGTGTAAAGGATCGGGCCGACGTGGTCGACCGCCGGCTCGCCGAGCGCGTCGAGCGCGGCCATCCCCGCCGGGCCGTCGGCCTCGTCGCCGGCCCACATGACGATGGTGGCGACGACCGCCTTGCCGCGCAGCGCCTCCGGCACCCAGGGTGCGGGCGGCGCGGTGATGAGCGCGAGCGCCCCGCAGAGCTCCTTCGGCGCGGCCATCATCACGTCGCGGAAGGCGGTGAGGACCTCGCGGCCGCGCTCGAGCGGGTACAGGCGCTTGCCGCCCAGCACGGTCGGTCCGAGCCGGCGCAGCTGGAAGCGCAGCTCGGTCAGCACGCCGAAGTTGCCGCCGCCGCCGCGCAGCGCCCACAGCAGGTCGGGGTCGTCGTCGGTGTCGACGACGTCGCCCTCCGCGGTCACCATGCGCGCGCCGATGAGGTGGTCGGAGGTGAGGCCCATCACGCGCTCGAGCCAGCCGCTGCCGCTGCCGATGGTCAGTCCGGTCACGCCGGTGCTCGAGACGCGCCCCCCGGTCACGGCGAGGCCGTGCGCCTGCGTCGCGGCGTCGAACTCCGCCCAGGTCAGGCCGCTGCCGCAGCGGATCGTGCCGGCGGCGGGGTCGATGTCGACGTCGCGCAGCTCGCGGCAGTCGATCACGATGCCGTCGTCGCAGCAGCCGAAGCCGGGCGCGGAGTGGCCGCCGGCGCGGATCGCGAGTGGGACGTCGTGCTCGCGCGCGGCGGCGATCGCGGCGGCGACGTCGGCGTCGCTGACGGGGCGCACGATCGCGAGCGGGCGCTTGTCGATCATCCCGTTGAAGCCCCCGCGCATGGCGTCGTAGTCCGCGTCGGCGGGCACGACCACGCGGCCGGTGACGGCTGAATCGAGGACGGTGGGATCGAACGTCTGCAGCTGGGGCATGGAGGCTCCTTGAGTGCGAAGAGGCGCTCCTGACGGGCGCCGGGGCAGGGGCAAGGGCCGCGGCCGGGCCGCGGCGGGCGGGTCAGGCGGCTCGCTTGAGCGAGCTGCTGACCCGCAGCCAGACGAGCCATCCGGTCGTCGCTGCGCGGGACATGGGGGGACCGTAGGAGGTCGCGGCCGAGAAGTCAACTAATCGTAGACAGAAATGTGTTCTGCATGCATAATGCACTCATGCCCGCAACAACGAGGTTCCAATGCACGTCCTGATCGCCGGCGGTGGGGTGGGCGGACTGTGCCTCGCCCAGGGCCTGACCCGGGCCGGCGTCAGCTGCGCGGTGTACGAGCGCGAGACCGACGACGCGCCGCGCTCCGGCTACCGCCTCACGATGAACGCCGACGGCGGCGAGGCCCTGCGCGCCTGCCTGCCCGAGGACCTCTACGAGCTCTACCTCGAGACCTCGCGCCGCACCCCCGCCCGCCAGGAGGCGGTCGTCATCGACAGCCACTGCCGCGAGCTGACCGCGCAGCCGCACCTCGGCCCGCCCAACCTCGGCGACCGCCCGCACACCGCGATCGACCGGCGCACGCTGCGCCAGATCCTGATGGCCCGCCTCTACGACGCGATCCACCCCGGGCGCGTCGTCGCCGGCTTCGATGCCGATGCCGACGGCGTCCGCGTGCGCTTCGAGGACGGCAGCACGGCCGAGGGCGACGTGCTCGTCGGCGCGGACGGGATCGGCTCGCCGACCCGCCGCCGGCTGCTGCCGGACGCCGAGGTGGTCGAAGCCGACATGACGACGACCCTCGGCCTTTTCGCGCGCTCGCCCCTGACGCCGGAGCTCGTAGCCGGCCTCCCCGAGATCGTGCTGTCGGGCTTCGTGATCGCGCGCGACGACGCCGGCGCGATGCTGGCGCTGGGCGCGTACCTGCCCCGCCGCCCCGTGGCCGAGGCGGCGGCCGCGCTCGCGCCCGACGTCCGCATCAACGGCGTCGGCGACTACATGATGATCAGCGGCGGCGTCGCCCCGGGCGTCGCGGTGCCCGAGCGCGCCGACTGGACCTCCGACACGCCGCGGGTCCTGCGCGACGGGATGCTCGCCGCGGTGGCCGACTGGCATCCCGCACTGCGCGGCCTCGTCGAGCGCCTGGACGTCGACACGTTGTTCGGCCTGCGCTTCGGCCGGCTCGAGCCGACGCCCGCGTGGCCGAGCTCGCGCGTCACCCTCCTCGGCGACGCCATTCACGCGATGCTGCCCACCCGCGGCCAGGGCGCCAACATGGCGCTGCGCGACGCGCGCGTGCTCGCGGGACAGCTCGCGAGCGCGGCGCGCGGCGAGCGTGACCTGCTTGCGGCGATCGGCGCCTATGAGCAGGACATGCGCGACTACGTGTACCCGATCATGGACCTGTCGGCCGACCACGACCGCTTCGGTGGCGGCGGCCTGAAGGGACCGCCGACGCTCGCATCGCACTCGTGACCGTCCTCGGCCTGTCGGCGGGCAACCGCGACGGGAGCGCCGAGATCCTCCTCAAGGCCGCGCTGCGGGCGGCGGAGTCGGACGGCGCCGAGGTGCAGCTCGTGCGCGTCGACGACCTCGAGCTCTCGCAGGGCCCCCACGCCGCGCCCGACGACGGCGCGTGGTTCTGGGACCGGCTGATGGAGAGCGAGGCGCTGATCGTCTCCACGCCGATCTACTCGCGCACGGTGCCGGGCAAGCTGCGCCTGCTCGGCGACAAGATCGCGGGTCCGCAGGCCGACGCCGGCTTCACCGCCGAGATCCTCCGCCTGCGCGCCGCGGGGCAGGCGGTCCCGGTCCCGTTCGCGGTCGACGAGCGCGTCCTGCGCCCGCGGGTGGGAGGCTTCATCGCGGTCGGCGGCTCCGAGCCGGCGGCCTGGAAGACCCTTGCGCTCCCGCTCCTGCACACCCTGACCTTCTCCATGCAGCTGGCCGTCGTGGATCAGGTGCAGTTCGGCGGTGCCGGCAGCCCGGCGTCGATCACGCTCGATGCGGGCGCGCTCGCGCGCGCGGGAGAGCTGGGCCGCCACGTCGCCGCGCAGCGCGGGCGCGCGTTCGACGACGCCGAGTACCGCGGGGACCCCGGCGCCTGCCCGCTCTGCCATCTCGACGTGATCGTGCTCAGGCCGCACGGAGTGGAGTGCGCGACGTGCGGCGCGCACGGGCACTTCGAGGTCGGCGAGGAGGGTGTCGCGGTCGTGTTCGGACCCGAGGGGCGCGCGCGCTCCGTCCTGACCATGGGGGAGAAGCTCGCGCACTTCCGCGAGGTGCAGGAGACCGCGGCCCGCCAGGCGCCGCTGCGCGAGACGATCGCCGAGCGGGCGGCGGAGTTCGCCGCCTGGGACCGGGTGCTGCGCCCGTCGCGCGCCGGCGCGACAGGGTGAGGCCTGCCGACTCGCTGGCGAGCATCGGCGCGGGGACCGTGCGCGGGACCGAGCGCGACGGCACAACCGCCTTCCTCGGACTGCCCTACGGCGCGCCGCCCTGCGGCGCCGACCGCTGGCGCGCGCCGCGGCCGGTGGCGCCGTGGACGGGCGTGCGCGACGCCACGCAGCTCGGTCCGGCTCCACCGCAGCCGGACCGTCCGGTCGCGGGCTGCTTCTTCGGGGAACTCGGGCGCCAGGACGAGGACTGCCTGGCGCTGAACGTGTGGTCGCCGGGTTGCGACGGCAGACGGCCGGTGGTGATGTGGGTCCACGGCGGCGGTCTGACCATCGGCGCGGCCGGCGCGGAGATCTTCGGCGGCGCGCGGTTGAGCCGCGCGCTCGACGCCGTCGTGATCACCGTCGGATACCGGCTCGGCTCGCTGGGCTGGCTGCACCACCCGGCGCTCGCGGACGGGCCGGGCGCGCCGTCCGGCAACTGGGGGCTGCAGGACCTCGTCGCGGCCCTGCGCTGGGTACACGAGGAGGCGGCGGCGTTCGGCGGCGACCCTCAGCGGGTCATCGCGGCGGGGGAGTCGGCGGGGGCAGCCGCCGTGCTGCACCTGCTCGGCGCGCCGGGCGCGGAGGGCCGGCTGCACGGGGCGATCGCGATGTCCCCGCCGTTGGGGGAGAGCACGCACCCGGCCGCGCTCGGCACGGCCTGGGCGGAGGCGCTGGCCGCCGCGCTCGGCGCCGGCGACGTCCCGGGCCTGCGCCCGGTGCCGGCGCCGGCGGTCGTGGCGGCGCACGAGCGCCTGCTCGGCCGCCCGCCGTTCGCGGGGACGCGCGGCGGCGCGCAGGCCGTGATCGAGCCGGCCACGCTTCCGGCCGACCCGCTCGACACGCCCTCCGCCTCGCTCGCGGTCCGTGTGCTGATCGGGACCAACGCCGATGAGGCGACCTTCTTCTTCCGCCAGCCCGGCCGGGTGCTCGACCCCGACCCGGAGACGCTCGCGCGCCTCGTGGCCCGCCAGCCGGGCGTCACGGACGCCGAGGCCGTCCTGCGGCGAGCGCGCGCGACGGCGGGCACGGACGACGCGAACGAGCTGCTGGTCCGCATCGCCACCGAGGCGATCTTCGACGGGCCCGTCGATCGCTGGGCGCAGGCGCGTGCCGCAGCCGGCGGGCACGTCCACCGCTACCGCCTCGCGCATCGCTCGCCCCAGCCCGGCCTGGGCGCAGTGCACTCGATCGGGGTCCCGCTGCTGTTCGGTTCCCACGGCACCCGCACCGGGGCCTGGCTCACGGGCGACGGGACGGCCGCGAGGGACGCGGCGGCGGCGCTCCAGCTCTCCTTCGCGGCCTGGGTCCACGGCCGCGACCCGGGCTGGCCGCTCCTGCCGGCCGGCGGCACCCACGTGTTCCCGTGACGCGAAGCGCGTAACGCAGAATTCATAGTTGCATACACTTTGGATATCTGTTTACATTGCGGCACGATGCGGATCGCGAACCTGGATGCCCGGCTCGTCCTGCTCACGCCGGCCGGCGCCGTCGACGTCGAGCGAGCCAGCGCCGGTCGCTTCGGTGCCGATCCTCAGGGGGCCTACGCCGACTGGGAGGCGTTCACCGCGTGGGCCGCGACCGTCGACCCCGAGCGCCCCGACGCGCAGCCCGCCGACCCCGCGCGCCTCGGGCCGCCCGTACCGCGGCCGCGGCAGGTCTTCGCGAGCGCGCTCAACTACTCCGAGCACGCCGCCGAGGCCGAGCGCGCCGTGCCCGACGCGCCGCTCGTCTTCACCAAGTTCCCCACCTGCCTCAGCGGCCCCGTCACCACGGTCACGCTGCCCACGCCGAAGGTCGACTGGGAGATCGAGCTCGTCGCGGTCATCGGCCGCGAGGCCGTCGCCGTCGACGCGGCCGACGCCCTGGACCACGTCGCCGGCGTGACCGTCGGGCAGGACCTGTCGGCCCGCGACGTGCAGCGGCGCGGGCCCGCGCCCCAGTTCAGCCTGGCGAAGTCATTCCCCGGCTTCGGGCCCACCGGCCCCAGCGTCGTGACGCTCGACGAGCTCGAGCTCGACGCGCTCGAGCTCGAGTGCCGCCTCAACGGCGACGTCGTGCAACGGGCCTCCGTCGGCGAGATGGTCTTCGGCGTGGCGGCCCTGCTCGCCCACCTCTCCCACGTCTGCCCGTTGCTGCCCGGCGATCTCGTCTTCACGGGGACGCCGGCGGGCGTGGGAGCACGCCGAGACCCGCCGCGCTTCCTGCGCGAGGGCGACGTCCTCGAGAGCACGATCGCCGGCGTCGGCCGGCTGACCCAGACCTTCGCGGCGGCGCAGCCCGCCGGCCGACCGACCATCCGAATCCAAGAGGAGATCCGCGCATGAAGCTCGTGACGTTCGACGAGGGGAGGGTGGGCCACGTCGTGGGCGACGAGGTCGTGGAGCTCGACGTGCCCGACATGCGCACGTGGTTCGAGCTCGGCGGCGTCGTCCTCGAGACGGGCACGCGCCTGCCGCTGGCCGATGTCCGTCTGCGGGCACCGATCGTCCCGAAGAAGTTCTTCCACACCGCGGGCAACTTCCGCGAGCATCACGAGGAGTCCAAGCGGGTCGGCTGGTCGCACCCCGTGCTCCCCTGGATCGTCTTCTTCCAGAACGTCGACGCGATCATCGGCACCGAGGACCCCATCGTCTACCCCGAGGCCCTCACCAACGAGCTCGACTACGAGCTCGAGCTGGCGGTCGTGATCGGCAAGGCCGGCGCCTTCTTCAGCCCCGAGGAGGCACGCGACTACATCGCGGGCTACCTCGTCTTCAACGACATCACCGCGCGCGACATCCAGCGCGAGGAGATGAAGTCGGGCGTCTTCTGCCTGAGCAAGAGCATCGACACCTTCTGCCCGATCGGGCCGTGGATCGTGACCCCGGAGGAGGTGGGCGACCCGCGCGACCTGACCATGGAGCTGCGCGTCAACGGCGAGTCGCGCCAGCGGTCGCACACCGGCCGGATGTCGGTGACGGTCGAGGAGATCATCTCCCACTACTCGCCGATGGGCTACTCCCCGGGGGACATCGTCTCGACGGGAACGGTCTCCGGCGTCGCCGGCTTCTCCGAGGACGCGGAGTCGCTCTACCTCAGGCCCGGCGACGTGGTCGAGGCCGAGATCGAGGGGGTCGGCGTGTTGCGCAACCCCGTGGTGGCGTGGGCGGAGCGCCACCCGCCCCGAGCCTCGGCGACGGCGGCCGTCTGACATGAGCGCGCTGCTCGACGTCGACGCCCTGCGGGTGACCTACGGGGGGGTCATCGCGGTCAGCGATGTCTCCTTCGCGGTGACCGAGGGCGCGGTCGTCGGGCTGATCGGTCCCAACGGCGCCGGCAAGACCTCCACGATCGACGCGCTCACGGGCTATCACCCGCCCGCCGGCGGGAGCGTCTACTTCGACGGCCGCGACATCACGCACCTGCGCTCGCACCTGCGGGCGCGGCGCGGGCTCTCGCGCACGTTCCAGTCCGTCGAGCTGTTCGACGACCTCAGCGTCGAGGAGAACCTGATGGTCGCCTCGGAGGACACCGGCATCGTGCACGCGCTGCGCGACCTCGTCCTGCCGCTGCGCCCCGTATCGCGCGACGGCGTGCGCTGGGCACTCGGGCTCTGCGGCCTCGAGGACGTCGCCGACCGTATGCCCGGCGAGCTGTCCCACGGCCGGCGCAAGCTCGTCGGCGTCGCGCGCGCCCTCGCCCGGCGGCCGCGCCTCGTGCTCCTGGACGAGCCGGCCGCGGGCCTGGACACGGACGAGAGCCACGAGCTCGGCCGGCGGCTGCGCACGCTGCCGGCAGAGGGCGTCTCGGTGCTGCTGGTCGACCACGACATGGGCCTTGTCCTGGGCGCCTGCGACGAGGTCGTCGTGCTCGACTTCGGCAAGACGATCGCCCGCGGCACACCGCACCAGATCCGCAATGACCCGGCCGTGCTGGCCGCCTATCTGGGCAGCGCCACGGAGGCGCCCGAGCATGCCGCCTGACGTGCCGGTGCTGGAGGTCGAGGGACTCGCCGCGGGCTACCACGGCATCCCCGTCGTCCGCGACCTGAACCTCCGCGTCGGCAGGGGAGAGGTCGTGGCGCTGCTCGGACCCAATGGCGCCGGGAAGACCACGACGCTGACGACGATCGCCGGGCTGCTGCCGCCGATCGCCGGCTCGGTGCGCTTCGACGGCGAGGACGTCGGCGGCACTCCCGCCTACCGCCTCGCGCGCAAGGGGATGTCGCTGGTGCCCGAGGGCCGGTCGCTGTTCTTCGGCCTCACCGTCGCGGAGCACCTCAAGCTCGCCCGCACCAAGCACAGCCTTGCCGACGGCGAGCTGCTCGAGCTGCTGCCCGAGCTCGAGCGGTGCCTCGACCGCAAGGCGGGCGTCCTGTCCGGCGGTGAGCAGCAGATGCTCGCGCTCGGCCGGGCCCTCGTGGCGCGGCCGCGGCTGCTGCTGGTCGACGAGATGAGCCTCGGTCTCGCCCCGGTGATCGTCGAGCGGCTGCTGCCGATCCTCCGGCGGGTCGCGGCGGAGCTCGGCGCCGGGGTGCTGTTCGTCGAGCAGCACGTCGCCTCCGCGCTCCGGCTGGCCGACCGCGCCTCCGTCCTGCACCACGGCCGCCTGGTCCTCGAGGGCCCCGCCGCGGAGCTTCGCCAACGACCGGAGCTCCTGCGCTCCAGCTACCTGGGCGACGCCGTCGCCGCACCACAACCCCAAGGCGCCGGGCACTAGCCCGCGTTCACCAGAGGAGGAACCGAATGCACATCCGCACCCTCAGGTCCCGGTCCGCATGGGTCGCCGCGGGCCTGGCGGTCACCCTCGCCGCGGGCTGCGGCTCCGAGGACAGCTCGTCGTCCTCGAGCAGCTCTCAGGCCTCGGCGAAGCCGAAGTCGGACCAGCTCGGGACGCCGAAGCAGGCGTCGGGCGAGCCGCTGGTCTTCGGCCTCCTGAACCTCGGCTCCGGGCCGGTCACCTTCCCCGAGTACACCCAGGCCGCGGAGGTCGCGGTGAAGTACGTCAACGAGTACAAGGGCGGCATCGGCGGCCGGCCGATGAAGCTCGAGCTCTGCCCGACCGACGGCCAGCCCTCGACCTCGGCGCGCTGTGCCGGCCAGGTTCTCGACAAGAAGCCCGTGGCGATCATCGGCGGCGCGGACACCGGCAACCCGGGGGCGATCCCGGTGTACCAGCGCGCGAAGCTCGCCTATCTCGGCGGCGTCCCGTTCACCCCGGTGGAGGGCAACGCCCCGAACGCGGTCCACTTCGTCTCCGTGGCCGGAGGCGACGTCGCCGCCACGGTGGACCACGTGAGAAAGGACGGGGCCAAGAAGCTCTCGGTGATCTACACCGACGACACCCAGGGCAAGGCCATCGGGCTCGGCACGCTCGGCGGCGTCGCCAAGCAGCTGGGCATGGAGGTCACTTCCGTCCCCGTCGCCCCGAGCGCGTCGGACCTGTCGTCCGTGGCCGCGGCGGCGGTGTCGAGCTCGCCCGACGCCGTCTTCATCGTCTCCCCGAACGCCTGCCCCGGCGTGCTGAAGGCGCTGAAGTCGGTGGGGAACACGGCCAAGATCGCCGGTCTCGACGTGTGCGTCTCGCCGCAGGCGCTCGAAGCCGCCGGGGAGGCCGCAGAGGGGCTCCTCTTCGCGCAGCCGTTCCCGTCGTTCGAGAGCGCGGACAAGGACACGAGAGTGTTCCTGGCCGCGATCGAGAAGTTCGGCTCCGAGAAGATCGCGCTGGACTCGATCTCGCAGACCGCCTTCAACGCGGTGATGAACGTTCAGGCCAAGCTCGACCCGCTCGGCGCGGACGGCCTGAGCACCGACGCGATCCTCGAGGCGTTCAAGTCCGGGGCCGACAACCCGAACTTCATGGCGCACCCCTACACCTGTGACGGGAAGGCGCTCCCCGCCTCGAAGTCGATCTGCAACGCCCACCAGATCGTCAAGCAGGTCAAGGGCGGCAAGATCGTCGAGCCCGCCGGCGACGAGTACGTCACGGCCGGTCAGTATCTGAGGTAGACATCGGCCCGGGGGCCGCGGTGCGCGGCCCCCGGGTGTCCCCTCCTTCCGAGAGCCCAAGGATCGCGACGCCACATGTCCTCTTACCTGTTGTTCCTGCTCCTCGGCCTCGGCTCGGGCGCGGTCTACGCCATGCTGGCGCTGGGGCTGGTGCTGAAGCACCGGGCCGCCGGCGTCGTCGACTTCGGCCATGGCGCGGTGGCGATGTTCATCGCCTATGTCTACCTCGGGCTGCGCCAGGACGGGTTGCTGCAATTCCCCTGGATCGGGATCCCGCACGAGATCCGCGTGAGCGATTCGGGGCTCGCGGCCGCGCCTGCGATCGCGCTGGCTCTGGTGTACGCGATGGCCCTCGGGCTGGTCATGTATGTGGCGATCTACCGCCCGCTCCGGGGAGCCACGCCGCTCACGCGGGTCTGCGCCTCGGTCGGGACCATGCTCTTCCTGCAGGCGATCGCCGTGCTCAACTTCGGCACGACCGCGAAGTCCACGCCGGCGATCCTCCCGTCCTCGCCGCTCTCGATCGCCGGGATCACCGTCCCCGTCGACCGGCTCTGGTTCGCCGGCATCGTCGTCGTCCTCGCGGCCGTCCTCGCGTTCGTCTACCGCTTCACGCGCTTCGGGCTCGCGACGCGCGCGGCGGCCGAGAACGAGGACGGCGCCGCGCTGGTCGGCCTCTCGGCGGACCGGATCGCCCTGGTCAACTGGGTGCTGGCCACGCTGCTCGCCGGAATCGCCGGCATCCTCATCGCGCCGATCTCCACCGTCGACCCGAGCAGCTACACGCTCTTCATCGTGCCGGCACTCGGCGTCGCGCTGCTCGCGCGCTTCCGGTCCTTCGCCGTGGTCGCCGTCGCCGGACTGGGCCTCGGCATGCTGCAGTCGGAGACGACGAAGCTGCTCAGCGTGTTCGAATGGCTTCCGCGCCAGGGCCTGTCGGAGGCCATCCCGTTCCTGCTGATCGTCGTGACCATGACCGTCTTCTCGCGCGGGCTGGGAGCCCGCGGAGAGGTTGCCACGGTGCACAACCCGTCGCTCGGGCGCCCCACCCGGCCGTTTCCCACCGCGCTGGCCTGCTTCGCCGTCGGCGTGCTCGTGCTGCTCGCTCTCCAGGGATCGTTGCGCGCCGCCTTCATCGCGTCGCTGGTGAGCATCTGCCTGTGCCTCTCGCTCGTGGTGCTCACGGGCTACGTCGGGCAGGTCTCGCTCGCACAATCGTCGTTCGCGGGCCTGAGCGCCTTCACGCTGACCCACCTCGGGGGCCTCAGCGGGCTCCCGTTCCCCGTCGTGCTCGTCCTCGCCGCGCTCGTGGCGGTGCCGCTCGGCCTGCTGGTCGGCCTTCCAGCCCTGCGGATGTGCGGGGTGAACCTGGCGGTCGTGACGCTGGCGGCGGCCTTCGCGCTCGATGCCGTGCTGTTCAACAACGAGGCCTTCGGGGGTGGGCTGGGCGGCCGCGCCGTCCCCTCGCCGGAGCTCTTCGGCCTCGACGTCGGCATCGCGCAGGGCGGCGGCCAGCCCCGCGTCATCTTCGGCGTCGTGGTGCTCGCGGTGGTGTGCCTGGTCGGCATCCTCGTGGCCCGGCTGCGCACCGCCCCCGCGGGGCGGATGCTGATCGCGGTGCGCTCCAACGAGCGCGCGGCGGCCGCGGCGGGCATCGACGTCGCCCGGACCAAGCTCTTCGCGTTCGGCCTCTCGGCGTTCATCGCCGGCCTGGCGGGCGGTCTGTTCGCCTACCAGCAGCAGACCATCTCTCCGCCGTCGTTCGCGGTCTTCACCTCGCTCGGGCTGCTCGCGATCACCTACGTCGCCGGAGTGGGACGGATCGCGGGGGCGGTCGTCGCCGGCGTGCTGCTGTCCGGGACCGGCCTGCTCGTGAGCGCCCTCGACAAGGCCGTGGGGGTCGGCGAGTACCAGCTCCTGATCGCGGGCGTCCTGCTGACCCTGACGGCGATCAAGCAACCCGACGGGATCGCGGCCAGCCCGCCGGGGCCGCTGGTGGCGCTGGGCCGGCGCCTGGCTCCCATGTGGGGGCGACCGCGGGCGCGTCCCGCGCCCCTCGACACCATCACCGACGCGAGAACCTGAGGAGACACGATGAGCACCGAAGCCGTCCAAGCCGCACCCACCGGCGCCCTGCCGGGCCGGACCGTCCCGTACGTGCTGCGCGCCGGGGAAGGCCGGGCGCACCTGCTGCTCGGCGAGGTGGGCCGGACCCTGGCCGGCGCCGAGGAGACCGGGGACGCGATGTCGGTCACCACGCTCACCGGCCCCGCCGCCGCGCGCCCGATCCCGATGCACCGCCATGCCGCCGAGCACGACGTCTTCCTCTGCAATCGCGGTCGCATCCAGGTGTGGTTCGACGGCGAGAGCCGCGTGCTGACCCAAGGGGACCTTGCCAGCGTGCCGCCGGGCGTCTGGCACGCCTACCGGCTGCTCGACCACGACAGCCAGTTCATGGGCCCGATCCACCCCGCGGGCTGGGACCGCTTCTTCGACTTCGTCGGCACTGCGTACGACGGTCCCGCCTATCCCGCCGTCGACGACTCGCCGCCGCCGTTCGCGAGGTTCGGCCAGTCACAAGAGAAGTTCGCGATGGAGTACGACCAGGAGGCTGCCTACGCAGCGGCGTCGACGGGCGCCGACGACGCGCTGCCCGGCACGCGCTCGGCGTACGTGCTGCGCAGGGGTGAGGGGCCGCGCCACGCCGCCTTCGGCCAGGTCGCCTTCCAGCTGCTGCGCGGCGCCGAGTCCGACAGCACCTTGGGCATGGCCGTCGTGCAGGGCCCCGCGGGCTCGCACGTCCCGGCGCACCGCCACGAGCGCACGGCCGAGGCGATCCACTGCCTGGACGGCCTCATGACCGTCCGGCTCGCAGGCGAGGAGCACCTGCTCGCCCGCGGGGACTTCGCCAACGTTCCGCCGCAGACCGAGCACGCGATCACCTTCGAGCGCGCTTTCACGAGCTACGCCACGATGTGCGCGCCCGCCGGCCTGGAGCGCTTCCACGAGCTGGCCGGACAGGTCGCCGAGCAGCAGATCTTCGCCGCCGCCCCGGAGGCCGCCGACCCCGCGGGCCTCGAGCGCGCCGCGGCCGCGCTCGACGTCGCCTTCAGCTGACGGCCGCGGTCGCAGCGCGGGCCCGCGCCGCGGCGCCCGCGCCGGCGGTCCGGCCGAACACGAGCGCGTCGGTCAGACCGCCGCCGAACTCGATCAGATGGCCCCAGACGAGGCTGACGGCGCCGGCGGCGAAGAGGCCGTCGATCGCCGCGCCGCCGCGGCGCAGGACCCGCGCCGTCGCGTCGTGGCGCGGCCCGCCGACCGTCCCGGCGACCCCGGGCCACACCTTGATCGCATACAGCGGCGCCCGTAGCGCCACGAGCGTCTCGGGATCGCGGTGGAAGAGCTCGTCGCGCCCGCTGCGGGTGGCCTCCGCGTAGGCGGCGAGGGTCGCCGTCAGCGTGTCCTCCGGCAGGCCGGTCACGGTCGCGAGCGCGGCCGGGGTGTCGGAGCGCGCGATCCAGCCGCGCTCGACCTCCGCGGAGTTGTCGGCGCTCCACGCGTAGTCGTTGGGCGTGCCGAGCATGCCGTTGAGGGCGCCGGCCTCGCGCGTGGCCTCGTCAAAGACGATCCAGGCCGGCAGGCGCGGGCGGTTCGGGCGGTGGGGGAGGTAGGTGGTCAGCGCCCGCAGCCGGTCGTGGACCTCGTGGCCGGTCTCGTCGCAGAAGCGGCGTCCGTCGGCGTCGACGTACAGGAAGCCCGGGGCGAACAGGTCGAGCGCGAACGGCGCTGTGTGCCCGGGCGCGCGGAACGCGAACCAGCCGAAGAAGGCATACATGTGCCACAGGGCCGCGCCGACGGCCTGCGCCATGACCAGCCCGTCGCCGCGGTTGGCCTGGTGGCCGACGGCCCAGGCGGGGCCGAGCTGGAGGTAGGCGTCGGCCAGCTCGGGCTCGGCTTCGAAGCCGCCGCAGGCGAGGACGACGCCGCCCGCGGCGAGGATGCGCTGCTCGCCCTCGCAGACCACCCCGGTCACGCTGCCCGCGGCGTCGGTCAGCAGCCGGCGCACACGGGTCTCGCAGCGCACCTCGACGTCGCGCGCGGCGACCGCGCCGGCGATGCCCCGCCACAGCGCTTCGCCGCGCGAGCCGTCGCCCCCGGCGGCGACGCGGTAGCGGATGTCGTGGCCGGCCGGGAACGACGGCCAGGCGGGGAAGGAGGCGGGCACGCGACCGGGTGGCGGGTCGAAGACGTCCGTGGGCACGCCGATCCCGTCGAGCCACGCTGCCAGCGCCTGGATGCCGGTCGCGTAGGCCTCGAGGACCGCGCGCGGCGTGCGGCCGAAGCACAGCGCGTCGAGGTGCTCGACGAGCCGGTCGCCCGGCACGTCGAAGAGGAACCCGCCCGAGTGCCGGCAGTTGCCGCCGCCCGCCGCGGTGGCCTCGAGGACGAGCACGCGCGCCCCGGCGTCGGCCGCCGTGAGGGCGGCAGCCGCTCCCGCGACGCCGTAGCCGACGACGATGACATCGACCTGCTCGCCGGCGTCGGTCATGCCCACCGCCGCAGGGGCTCGCGGCCGTCCCAGTCGGAGCCCGCCTCACGCACCATCTCGTGAAAGCCGGTGAGGCGCTCGCTCCGCTGGAGCACCTCGACGTGATGGCCGAGCGTGGTGTCGCCGTCGAACCACGCCGCCGACACGGGGCCCGTGCGGCCGGTGTGGAAGCAGCGCAGGCCGGTCGCCTCCAGGCGGGCGCGCTCGACATCGAGATCGTCGGCCAGCCGGCCGACGTGGCCGAAGCCCGGCCGGCCGAGAGCCGCCTGGAGGGCAGGCGGCTCCGCGGCGAACACCTGGTCGAGCTCCATCAGGATCGGCCCCCAGCGACCGAACGCCGCCGAGTGGTCGTAGGCCGCCGGGGCACCGAGGTAGGTCACCGCATCGAAGCGGGCGTGCTCGATGAGGAAGAACGGGCCCGCGCCGAAGGCCTCCGCGGCGTGCTGCGCGGCGGCCTCGATGTCCTCGACGACGTAGCCCACGTGATGGAGCTCGCTCATCCGGCTCACCAGGCCAGGTGCGCGGCGACCGCGACGCGGAAGACGTTGTGGAACCGGACGGAGCCGTCGCCTTGAGTGAACGGGGGCAGGGCGGCGGTGAGCGCCTGACGGACGGCTTCCTCCCCGGCGGCGTCGATTGCCAGCGCGCCGCCGGCCGACGCCAGCGCGGCGCGAACGGCCGTCTCGACCTCGGGGTACTCCCACACGACCGGGACCTCGAACGCCGCGACCGGCTCGAGGCCCGCGTCGCGTGCCAGCGCTTCGAGGCCGCCCGGGGCCGACAGTGCGTACGGAGCATGGGCGGCGCCGGAGTCCGGTGGCTGCAGGGCACCCATCGCGAGATGCAGGGCGGTGCCCTCGTTGCGCTCTGGCTCGGCGAAGGTGGTCGCCGCGAGCAGGCCGCCGGGGACCACGCAGCGGCCCGCATCGCGCCAGGCGGCGGCGGGGTCGGCCGCGAACGGCAGCGCGTTGACGGCCAGGGCGACGTCGAAGCTCGCGCCGGCCCAGGGCAGGTGCTCGAGCGGCGCAACGCGGAAGTCCCCTGCCGGCGTGCGCTCGGCGGCGATGGCCAGCAGCGACGGGGTCGCGTCGGCGCCCGCCACCCGCGCGCCGCGGTCGGCGGCCATGCGCGCGGCGAGGCCGGAGCCGCAGCCCACGTCCAGCACCCGCACGCCGGCGCCCACCGCGAGCGCGTCGAGCACCGCGGTGAACAGCGCGGCGTTGGCCGGTTCGGCGAAGGCGGCCCAGTCCCGCGGGCGCCGCTCCCAGAGCGCGCGCTGGGCGGCGGCGGCCTGATCGGGGGCGGTCAGCACTTCCATGGGCAAACTGTAGACGAAAATGCAAGCTGTATGCAATACTGATTTGGGATGACCGGTCCACAGCTCATCGACTGGGACCTCGAGACGTTCGTCGAGGTGCGACCCGGGATCGTCGGCGCCACCATCCACACGCCGCAGCTCACCGCCACCCTCTACCGCTACCGGCCGGGCTCGAGCTGGGAGGAGCATCAGCACCCGCAGGATCAGGTCACGACCGTGCTCGAGGGCAGCATCGACTTCGTCGTCGCCGGAGAGCCGGTCCACATGGTCGAAGGGGCGCTCGCCGCGCTGCCCGGCGGCACGCCGCACGCCGCGTCGGTGCCCGCGAGCGGCGCCGTGACCCTCAACGTCTTCACGCATCGCGAGCAGGCGCCGGGTGCCTGATGCGAGCTGGCTCGGGCTGGAGGGCAAGCGCGTGTGCGTCGCGGGCTCGGGCGGCACGCTCGGCGGCGCCCTGGTCGAGGGGTTCACGCAGGCGGGCGCCAGCGTCGGCGGGATCGACCTCGAGCCGGACGGCGCGCCCGAGCTGGTCTCCGTCGCCGAGGCCGATCTGCGCGACCCGGACGCCTGCCGGACGGCCGTGGCGGCGGTGCGCGACGCGCTCGGCGGGCTGGACGTGTTCGTCCACTGCGTGGGGATCAACGATCGCCGTCCCGTGGAGGCGTTCGCCGACTCCGACTGGGACGCGATCATCGCCGTGAACCTCACGAGCGCGTTCCACACGGCCGTGGCCGCGGCTCAGGGCATGCGCGCCCAGGGCAGCGGGAGGGTCATCTTCTTCTCCTCGGTGGCCGGGCGCAGCGGTCACAAGCACCACGGCCCGTACGCCGCCACGAAGGGGGCGATCAATCAGCTCATGCGCGTCATGGCGCACGAGCACGCGGCCGACGGCGTGACCTTCAACGCCGTGGCCCCCGGCTACATGGACACGACGCTCACGCGCGACTACCTCGACGCCCGCCCCGACGCGCGCGCCGCGCTCGTCGAGCTCATCCCGGCACGGCGCTTCGGGCGCCTCGAAGAGGTGGTGGGACCCGTGCTCTTCCTCGCCTCCGAGCAGGCGAGCTTCATCACCGGCCAGGTCCTCTACATCGACGGCGGCCGCACGGTCGTCTAGGAGCGAGTGCGTGACGACCCAGCGCAGGTTCGAGGGCAAGACGTTCCTGGTCACCGGGGCCGGCACCGGCTTCGGTGCCGCCCTGGCGGTGCGTGCCGCCGAGGAGGGCGCGGCGCACGTGCTCGTTCACTACCGCTCGTCGGCAGCCGGTGCCGAACAGACCGCCGCCCGGGTTCGGGACTCCGGCGCCGAGGCCGAGCTCGTCCAGGGCGACATCACGTCGTGGGCGGACATCAAGCGCATGGCCGACTCGGCGTTCGCGAACGGCCGGCAGCTTGACGTCCTGGTCAACAACGTGGGCGAGATGGCCTCGGGCCAGGCGTCGTGGAAGGAGGTCACCGAGGAGGCGATCGATCACGTGCTCGCCGTGGACATCAAGGGGACGATGCTGATGGTCCACGAGTTCGGCCAGCGCATGGCCGACCGTGGCGGTGGCGCCATCGTCAACGTCGGCTCGACCGTGATCGTGCGCGGCAGCCCGCGCGCACCCCAGTACGCCGCGGGCAAGTACGGGCTGCTCGGCATCACCAAGTCCTACGCCAAGGCGCTCGGGCCGAGCGTCCGGGTGAACACCTTCGCTCCGGGCTTCATGGAGACCGAGGCGCTGTTGGCCCGCCCGGAGTGGCTGGCCGGTCGCCGCGACGCGGTGCTGGCGGGCACGCCGGCTGCGAAGATCCCGGGCCCGGAGGAAATGACGGGCGCCGCCCTCTTCCTCGCCAGCGACGATGCGCACCACATCACCGGCACGTACATGATCGCGGACGGCGGATACAGCATGCTGGGGGCTTAGCCATGGGAATCGTGGACCCGGGGAACGGCAAGCAGAGCACGGAGCAGGTCTACGCTCGCGTCCGCTCGGCGATCCTGAACGGTGAGCTGGAGGCGGGCTCGGTCATGTCCCAGGTGAGCCTGGCCGAAAGCCTGGGCATCAGCCGCACGCCACTGCGCGAGGCGCTCCGGCAACTGCAGGGCGAGCGCCTCATCGAGTCGGAGCCGAACCGCCGCGTCCGGGTCACCCCGCTCTCGCCGCACGATCTGGAGGAGCTCTGGATCCTGCGCGTGACGCTTGAGGCGCAGGCCATCCGGCTCGCAGTCGAGCAGATGGACCCGGAGGCGATCGCGCGCCTGGAAGGCTTCATGGCCGAGATGGCGCACTACGCCGACGTCAAGGACTACCGCCGCTGGACCTCTCCGCATCGGGCTTTCCATCGCCAGCTCACGGCGCCCGCCGGTGAGCGGATCAACCACCTCCTGGGCGAGCTCTTCGACCATGCCGAGCGCTACCGCCGCATCCATATCGGTCACGGGCCGGGCGCCTGGGCCACGGCTGATCACCGCGTCATCCTCGACGCCTGCAAGGCCGGCGAGCGCGACCGGGCCGCGGCGGCGCTCGCCGGTCACCTCGCTCGCACCGCCTTCGAGGTGAGCGCGCTGCTCGACCCGGACTACGACCTCCAGCGCCTGCGGAGCACCCTCACCGACCTCGGCGTGGAGATGCCCGAACCCAAGGCCCGCCGCAAGCGCAGGAAGTAAAGCTGCTTCGCTGAGGAGTGCGCGCTCGCGCGAGAGTCGTCGACGGCATCGGTGGAGAGGTGTCAGTGGACGTCACGTGCCGGCAAGTTCGTCTGGGAAATCGCGTCATGAAGCGGCTCGCGACGGTTTCATCACCGGCCTCAACGCGCTCGCCGGCAGCGGCGAGCGGGGTCGCCGGCAAGGGCGTGAAGGCGAGGTTGCTCGGCACCATCCGGCGTCGCGACGGCCGCCGGCAGGTGAGCTACGCCGGACGGCGGCTCTACCAGATGACCCGCTTCGTCCTACGCTCGCGACGCTCTGGTGGGCAGTACACAGACGAGACGAGCGCCACCGCCGCCGCGATGCCGAACATAGGGTCGCTGTGTCGGTCTGGTCTAGCACCACGGAAATATCGGACTCCCTCGACGACGAAGCATGCGGACAGAGTCAGCGGCGCAAAGCGTCTGAGCAGCGACTTGTTTGTCCGCTACTCATGCCCGGCGAGTGCCAGCACGGGCCCACCCACGGCGCAAGACGCCCACAGGGCTAGGGTCGAGCGGTCGCCGTATGCGCCCTCGATTTGCGAGCCTCGAGATGGTCAACGGCGTGTTCGGAGGCCTCGACGCTCGCGGCGGGGAACGAAACGGGGAACAAACTGAGCGCAACTCAGCCACGCCGGGGGAGACCAGAACGTAGACACGAGGCTAGGTTCCACTCAGACGGCCTCGATCTCGCAGGCTGGGGGCCGGGCGGTCGCAGGTTCAAATCCTGTCTCCCCGATCTAAGCTCCTGCGCGGTTCTGCCGACTGTCCGGCCTGGTGCACCGCGCGGGTGACCTCCGCCAGCGCGACCACGTCGCCGTAGCGACCGCCGATGTCCTCCAGTGCCTGGTCGTGCGCGGCGGGCGAGCGGTCGCCGACGCACTCGCGCGGGACGATCGGCGAGAGGCCGTGCTGCATCGCGTCGACGATCGTCGCGCGCACGCAACCCGACGTCGACGCGCCGCAGACCACCAGCGTGTCGCGGTCGGCGAGCATCGAGGCGATCGGAGTGGCAAAGAAGGCCGACGCGAATGCCTTGGCGATCACCGGCTCGTCCTCGCGGCGCCCGAGCCGCTCGTCGATCTCGACCCACTCCGAGCCGGGACGCAGGATCCCCAGCGCAGGGACCTTGCGCAAGAACACCGCCGCCGCGCGCTCGCCGGCCGCGTCGTAGGCCACGGTCGTGAACATCACCGGGACTCCCGCTGCGCGGGCAACCGCCAGCAGTTCGGTCGTCGCTGCCACCGGGCCGTCGAGATCGCAGGCGAGCGGCGAGCCCGGGACGGTGAAGCCGCGGTTGAGGTCGACGACGATCACGGCGGGCCGCTCCCCGAAGCCCGCCCGCCCGCCGAAGTCGCCGCTCATCCCGGGTGTCCGTCCTGGTCGGCGAGCTCGGCCTGCCAGGCGGCGCGGACGCGCTCGCGCGCCGCCTCGCCGTCCTCGAGCGGGGACCAGCGCAGCGGCT
>Ga0136617_10000199_pt1 | contig 46584 bp, 51 predicted proteins | sample AntDrymUQ3222106_2_FD_129672 | JGI IMG/M metagenome (GOLD analysis project Ga0136617, IMG submission 129672) | Polar desert sand microbial communities from Dry Valleys, Antarctica - metaG UQ322 (21.06) | ecosystem: Environmental > Terrestrial > Soil > Desert | place: Antarctica: Dry Valley... | reverse complement strand
CGCGCTGTGCTGGCTGCCCGACGTCCGCCGCTGGGCAGGCATCGTCGCCACCCTGCTACGGCCGGGCGGGCGCCTGTTCCTGCGTGAGGGTCACCCGATGCTCTGGACGCTCGACGAGCGGCATACCAAGAACCTCGTTGTAGGATTCCCTTACTTCGAGACGGCAGACCCGCTGATCGGGGACGAGCAGGGCAGCTACGTCGAACCGACGTCCAGTTCGCCCACACCACGACCCACAACTGGAACCACGGCATCGGCGAGACCGTCACAGCCCTGCTCGACCAGCGGCTGACGATCACCCAGCTCGTCGAGCACGACAGCGTGCCGTGGAACGCCCTGCCCGGCCAGATGGAACAGATCAACCTAGGCGAGTGGCGCATGCTCGACCGCCCGGAGCGCCTGGCACACAGCTACACACTGCAAGCACGCAAGTAGGTGTCGGTTGGGCAGCAGTTTGTGACCAAGACCGTAGTCAAAGATCCACTGCGCTGTAGCCCACAGCCCCTGGTACGAACGGCACACTCGCACCGACCTAGCGTGCGAAGGTGCCGCTCGCCCCACCAGCACCCCGGCGCTACGCCTGGATCACGGCGCCCACCCGGCCTTCCCCGCGCGAACCCGCTACACTCCGTGACTATCCGGGGCCGAATCACCACTACGAGTTCGCCTGAGGCTTGCCCCAAACCAAGCTGCGCGAAGATCCGCGTTAACCACGCCAGCTACGATCACCGCAGCGCGGCGCTTCTCTACCTCGAATCCGCAACCGGTGCAGCAGGTTGATCGTAAGATACTTTCGGTTCTTCAGCGCGTCCACTGGCGCGCGGATCGCCTGACCGAGTACTCGGAAGCGGTCCCTGAGGCCCTCATCCGCCCGTACGGCTCGGCCTGAAGGTTCAACATGCTCGGGCGCGAAGTAGATCGGGCAGCAGGGCGATCTTCCCGTCGCGCATCCGGTAGATCTGCCCGCCTACGCCGACTACCCCGGCCACTCCGCGCGACTACCCAATTCATCGGACCCGCTGCTCCTCGTCGGGACGTGGGCGCGCAACACCCGGCGAAGCGACCACACCCAACGGGCTACGACGAGCTTACAGCCAGTCGATCCCTACCTGCGGCCGATCGCTCACCAAGCCGGCGGCTGAGGGCCGAAGCATCAGCCCCGTGGCCCGGTGGTCGTCCGGACACCAGCCTCGAAGCGCCTACCCTCGGTTCCATGGTCGCCCCGGCCGCAGCGCACGCACCCCCCACCCTGGTGCAACGCCGACCCGCGTCGGCGTTACTGCCCTACGTCTCCGCATACACCGGCTACCGGATGGACGCGGGCCCACCCAGCACCCACCAGGGCGTCCCCGGCGCGCACCTGACCTTCCTGCTCTGCCTCGACGGCGCAGTCGAGCTGCTGCGGCTGCCCGACCCGGCCCGCTCCCCCGCCACCTTCGTCGCGATGGTCGGCGGCCTGCACGACCGGCCCGCCGTGATCGCGCAGGGAGCCCCGCAGACCGGCCTGCAGCTGCGGCTCACCTGGCGCGGGGCCCGCGCGCTGCTGGGACTTCCCGCCGGGGAGCTCGCCGCCGACGTCGTCGACCTGACCGCACTCCTCGGGCCGCGGGTGGCCACGGTCCTCGACCAGCTGGCAACCACCCCGACCTGGGACGAGCGCTTCGCATTGCTCGATAGCCTGCTGGGCGGGCTCGCTGCGGCCGGCCCCGGCGAGCGCGGCGTGCAACCGGAGGTGGGCTACGCGTGGGACCGCCTTGAGGAATCCGGTGGGACGCTGCACATCGCCGACCTGGCGCGGGAGGTCGGCTGGAGCCGCCGCCACCTCGCCGAGAGGTTCAGCCGCGAGATCGGCCTGGCCCCGAAGTCCGCAGCCCGCCTGATCCGCTTCGAGCAGGCCTGCGACCGCCTGCGCCACCCCGACCGCCCCCCGCTGGCCCAGGTCGCCGCCGAAGCCGGCTACGTCGACCAGTCCCACCTGTCCCGAGACTTCCGCACCCTGGCCGACATGACGGCAACGCAATGGCTCGCCGAACGCCCAGACATGATCCCCGCGAACGCACGCTGACGCAGGTTCGGGTGCGGCGCTCGGGCGGGTTGGCTTGATCCGAGCCATGATTCGCGCTATGGCAGCGAGCTCGGCCGGGGTGCAGTCGGCGAAGGACTTGCGCCGCAACTGATCCGCACTGACGCCACCAGCCCCAACGTGGTCTCCTCGTCGTCGGGCTCGGCATCCGATGGCTCGGTGGCGGGCATCTCGTCCTGCTCTACGCCTCCGACACCGGTAGTCCCCGGCCACGACCGGCGGTCGAGCTGGTGCAGCGGCTCGCCGCCGGGCCGAGCCCGGCATACTCGTTCTGGCCGGTGGCGATGGCCTACCTGCGGATCGCGACCCATCCCGGTGTGTTCGCCCGCCCGCTGAGCCAGGTGTCGCCCGCGCCAACCTCGGTGCGCTACTGGATCGGGCGCACGTGCGCTGCCCGGGCGAGACCACCGGATTCTGGCGATCTTCCGCGACACCGTGGGCATCGACGTGATCCGCGGCAACCTGGTGACCGACACGCACATCGCAGCATTGATGCGCCAGCACGGCGTCGGCGCGATCTGGACGGCCGACCGCGATTTCCGGCGCTTCCCGGACATCACCGCCAGGGACCCGTACCGGTCCGACGACGACCGGTGACGGCACGGCGCAGGTCCGCGCCGGCCCACCGAACTGACCGCCCACCTCGACTCCTGCCCCGCTGGCTCACGAGCCACGGCGAGCAGCTCGGCATCGACGCTGCACACCACTCGGACAACACCGAAATATCAGTAGTAGTGTCGATGTCATGAGTGTGGGTGCGTACGACCAAGTCCCGTTCACTGAGTTGCTGCGGGAGCCTTCCGCCACGGCCGGGCGTCTGCGCGATACCCGGCGCCTGCGCCTGCGCCGCCGCGACGCCGAGGATCTGGTGCTGCAAAGCGCGGAACGTGCGGCACGAGAAGACGAGGTCATCGACGTGTCGGCACGGCTGCTCGCTGAGTTCGTGCACGACGCGGACGGAGCGCTGATCCTGCGCCGTGTCCTGCCTCAGGCCTTGCCGTGGGTGACCTTCCTGCCGACCAAGGCTGTCGATGAGCTCGTGGCGGAGCTGGTGGCCACGCTGCGGGCGGCGGTGTCGATCGACAACCTGTGGCCGGTCTCGCAACTGCTGGTCGAGTGGCGGCACACAGCCGAGATCTACGCCGATCCCGTGCTGTACACCGCAGCGACACGCGCGCTCGGCGATGACGGCGGTCCTGTCCCGCGCCCGGAAGCGCCGGAGAGCGTGGCGTGAGCCCCAAACGGGGAGATCGGGCTGCGCCACCGCCCAGGGAGGGTGAGTATGAGATCCGGTTCGCGGATAATCAGGTAGCCGCGGGTTGGGAGCAGCTGTGCGCTCAGGCCGTGGGTAACACCCGTCGAGCCTGGGAGGCGATCGTTGCCGATCCGCGGCCCAAGCCCCCGAGCGAACGCCACCACCAACTCAAGCACGCTCTTGCGACTCGCGCCTACCGAGGCCGGATCTTGGAACAGTAGCAATACGAGGTGACCGGTGGTGGACGGATCAGGTACCTCATTGATGATGCGACGCGCACAGTGTGGCTCGGCTCCTCGGTGTTCGTGAACCGGGACCCGAGCTTGCAGCTCTCGACAGGTGGTGGTCGGCGGCAAGGCCGGGCATGGCGGTGGTGTGGGGCAGACGCCGGGTCGGCAAGACCGCATTGGTCCGTCGGTTCGCCGCTGACCGCCGGGCGATCTTTTATACCGGCGCAGGTCGCACCCACAATGCGGAGCTCACCGTTCTGGCGCGAGCGGTAAGTCGGATCGCGCTTGCTGACACGCGCGATCTCGCCACCCGCGGTTACTACGACTGGGACGACGCACTCGATCATCTTGCCGCCCTGGCCAGGGACGAACCGTTACTCCTCGTCCTCGACGAGTTCCCCGAACTGGTCACAGTAACGCCTGAGCTGCCGAACCTGCTGCGCGCGTTCCTGGACCGTACGCAGGAGCGGACCCGGCTGCGTGTCCTGTTGTGCGGCTCAGCGGTGCGCTACATACAGGCCTCGGGGAGCACCGAGCGCCGCTCTACGGACGCCTGGACCTCACCCTGCCGGTGCATCCGTTCACGCCGTGGGAAGCCGCCCGGCTACTTCCGGACCTCACGCCGGCCGACCGTGCGCGGGTTTACGGGATCCTCGGCGGCATACCGATGTACCTGTCCTGGTGGGACCAGACAGCCTCGCTCACCGACAACTTGCGGTATCTCGCGTGCGAGCCGGGCGCTCGGCTGCTCACCGAGGGTGAGCTGGTACTGGCCACCGAGGCCGAAGCGGGTGAGTATCCGCGTGCGGTCCTGCACGCCATCGCCTCCGGCAGCACCCGACACAACGAGATCAAGGACGCGATCCGGGCGGACCCCACCCGGGTCCTCGACCGTCTCGTCGCGCTTCGCCTGGTCGAACGGGTCCAGCCGGTCACCGAGAGCGCCCGAACCCGGCGCAAGATCTACCGGCTTGCCGACAATTTCCTAGCATTCTACCTGGGCGTGCTAGCGCGCTACCGCACCGAGATAGACGCCGGCCTCGGATCCGTCATCCTGCCTGTGCTGGAGGACTCGCTCGACGATCACCAGGGGCCTCGGTGGGAAGGGATGTTCCGCGATCAGGTGCGTCGGTTGGCCGCTGCCGGCGCACTTGGCGAGCAGATTGTCGCGGTAGGTCCGTTCTGGACCGCCGACGGCCACAACGAGATCGACGTGGTCGCCCTGGCCGGCCGCTCCCGCACGCCCGTCCTGATCGGCGAGGCGAAGTGGGCACGTACGGTATCCGCGCCCCGACTGATCGCGGACCTGCACCGGAAGGCACTGGCGCTGCCGGATCCTCCAGCAGAAGTACGGGTCGCCGTCTGCGCCAGGGAGCATGTCGTTGGCGCCACCGATGACGTGCTCGCGATCACCGCCGACGACATTTTCACCTGATCACGTTCACCACCGTCAACGTTCAGCTGCGACGCAGGCCGAAGCGACGCCGACGCAAGATCTCGTGCAACTCAGCGCCACGATCGGCAACCGCGTCGTTGAGGGCGTCGAGGTTTGCGGGATCAGCGCACGGATCGGGTGGTGGCGGCGGTCGCATGGCTATCCGCGACGCCGACCACAACACCTCGAGCACAGCTTCCCACTGCATGTCGACGGCAAACCGGGTCAACGCGGCCCGTTCCCCCACCTGCTCCAACGCCTGCGCAAGCTCCTCAAGCCGGCGGACCAGCGCGTCAACCCGCACGCGGTCGCGGTCGCGCAGCTCTTCGGCCGCAGCGGTGAGGCCGACCAGCACGTCCTTGTACTCCCGCGCCGCGCTCACGAAGCCTCCAGAGTCGCCACGATGACCACCTCGGGCCGGGCGTGCTGCGCCCGGTCGAAGAACAGGCCGCGTCCCGGCCGCGGTGACCAGTGCAGCAACATCCCCGGGGCCAGCAGGTTCAGGTCGGAGCCCTGCACGTCCAGCCCCACCCAGCAACCGAGGTCATCGGCTGATGCGCCCAGGCTGAGCAAGGTCTTGAGCCGCTGAGCACTGCGCCACCAGCCGAGGACGTGCACGTCGGCCTCCGGGCCGAACCGCATCACCTGCCGCATGGCGTCGACGCCCGTGCGCTCCAGCACGGGATCGGCGGCGTCGGCCCCGTAGAGCACGACGAACGTCGGCCGTCGGGGTCCCCCGGAGAGCCGGGCGCTGACGTCCGCGGCAAGCGCCTCGATGCGGGCGCGGAAGCCGTCGAGTGCCACCGTCTCGCAGGTGTGCCCGGCCGCGTCGAAGATCTTGACGAGGGCAGCCATGGGTACGGCAGACCCGGCCACCAACGGCGCGAACAGCACGTCGACCGCACCGGGCGGGAACTGTCCGGCCAGCGACCCTGCGGCCGCACCCAGCACCCGGACCGCGTCCTGCGCCACCGAGCCGATCACCCCGATGTTGCGACCCGGCGCCGCCGGCAGCGCGACGGTGGCCGCGCTACCGGGAACGTCGATGCACTGGCCGACCAATGCCCGGGGCGGTCCGCCGGCTGTGTCCTGACCCCCACCCATCCCCCAGTCATGCCCCCCACCCACTGTGCCGCCATGCCCCCCACCCACCCCGCCGGCGAGCAGATCGGCGAACCGTGGCGCCCGGCTGCCGTCGAACAGGCGCGGCTCGGCGCGTCCGGCGTGGTAGGACTCGTGCAGCGCGCGCTGCACCTCCTCGACCGAGCCCTTGGCCGTAGCGTCGGGAACCCGGACCACATCGTTGCCGTACTTGATCCCTGATTCGTGATTGATCACGGCGTGCCAGCGCGGGAGATCGAGCGTCGCATCGTTGAGCTCGGCGAGCACCCGGCGCGCCCGGGGCAGGGCGATCCGCAGCACGAACTGCTCGAAGATCGCCGGACGGCCCCAGAACGCCTCGATGCCCGACACGTCCTGGCTGGCCAGCACGAGATGGATGCCCTGCGAGCGGCCGCGGCGCGCAACGTCCTCGAGTAGCGCCGTGGCCGCCTTGGTCACCCCGTCGCGCTCGGCGAACAGGTATTGGAACTCGTCGATGACCGCGACGATCCGCGGCCAGCGCCCCTCTTTATCGACCCCCCGCAGCTCCTCGAGCTTGGTGACCTCGTAAGCCTTCGCCACCTCCGAGCGGCGGCGCATCTCGTCGGCCAGGAACTGCAGCAGGGCCAGCCCGAACTCCCGGTCGGTATTGATGTTGACACCGACCAGCCGCGCGTGCGGCAGCCACGTGGTGTCCAGGCACCCTGGCGCGAACTGCGCGAACGACACACCCTCCTTGAAGTCCAGGAGGTAGAACTCGAGCTCGTCCGGGTCGTACCGCGCGGCCATCGAACTGATCATGGCCAGCAACAGGTTCGTCTTGCCCGACCCACTCGGACCGCCGACCAGCGCATGCGGTGAGGAGTCGGCGAGCGCCACGTCGACCGGGATCCCCTCGGCGAACCCGATCGGGGCGCGCAGCCCGCTGAGCGACCGGGAGCGACCCCACATGGCGAACGGAGGGAGCAGATCCTGGAACGTCCCCACCCGGCCACGCCAGCACTCGTGCTCGTCGGAGAGGTCGTGGCAGGTACGGGTGACGTCCGCACGTGGCAGCGGCGGATCGGGCGTGACCGTGACATAGGGCCCGGTCATGGAGCTGCTGGCAGCGGTGTCGTCGCGCAGGTGCACCGTCTCCACCGGTGCATTCAGCGTGATCGGCACATCGAGGAGCACGAGCTGCACGCCGCACGCCAACCCGCCGCGGGCCACCCGCTGGAGCTGACGGTGATCCTCCTCGGGCAAGGCCGACCGGTTCCCGACCAGCACCGCGACGACCCACGGCTCGTGTCGCTCGCCCGTGGTCACCACCTGCGCCTTCAGCGATGAGTGTCCATCGACGAGGAGCCGGGTGTGCACCCGGCGAATCCGGTCCGAGAGGTCCTCGAGCAGCCCCGGCAGCCGCCCGGGGTCGTGCACGGTGAGCAGCCCGGTACGGGTCAGCGGGTAGAGCCCGGGCAGCGCCCCGGTGAACTGGCCGACGTCCCAGACGTGCAGCTGCACCAGTCCCGGCCGGAAGTAACTGATCACCCGCACGAGCAGCGCCTCGACCAGCGCCTCGGCCCGTGCCCGACCCTCGTGCGTCGAGCTCACCTGCAGGTGCGACTCATCGAGCAGCGGAACGCCGACCCCGAATGTGTGGCGCGGATCCGGCCCGACCCGGCCGGACCCGATCCGCCACAGTCCGGGTACCGGGCCGACATCGTCGATCTTGCCGATCTGACCCAGCCACTCCTGAGGGTCGCGCCCCGCCGAATGTGGGGCGGCGCCGTCGAGCACCGCCGCCAGCGCGCCCGGCCCCGTTCGCAGCCACCCTTCGAACGCGGAGGTGAGGTCGGCCTCCACCCGGGCGACAACCTCGGCGAAGTGCGGATTCGCCAGGGGGATACGCATCCTCGGGTCGACGCGCGCCGCTTCGAATCCGTGCTTGCGCAACCAGTACTCGACCATCGTTTGGGCGTTGTCGCGCACGATCTCGTCGCGGAGCCGGTCGGCCGCGCCGAGCGCCGCTGCCACCGTGTCGCTGAACGCCTCGAAGGCCGCGGTGATCCGCTTCTTACGGCTCGGAAGTTGCACCACGTCACCGACCTACAGCCGGGCGGCGATGCCGGCCACCGCGGTGGCGCCATCGCTGATGAACTGCAGGCCCCGCTCAAGCTCCTGGTTCGCGCGACACAGTTCGAATGGTACCAACGACTCGGAATGTTGCGCACTCAGCTCAGTGAGCACGGCGACCGCGTCGATCAGCCGGGCGCGCGCGATCCCGGCGTGCTGATAGGCGCTGCTGATCTGATCGACGATGTCGGCCAACACCGCACGAATGTCGCCAAAAGAGTCGTTCACGGAATCACCTGTCCCAGCGTAGAAGCCACAGGTCAAAGGTCACAGCCGATTCGCAACCCCTTCGGACGCCTGAATGGCTGCCGAAACCGCCTGCTGTACGTCAGCGATGCTGCCAACGGCCTGCGCGAGCAACCCGTTGGCCTCGGAGACGTCGGCCTGTGTGCTGCCCTCGGTAACGCGCTGCAGTGCGCTCTGGGCCTGCTCGAGTGAGTTGTGCGCCTGCTCCAGCGCGCTGATGCTCTCCGAGGCCTTGTCGTTGGCCAGCGCGATGCCCGCCCGGACGTCTTCGATGCTCGCCATGGCGAATATGCCCCCTGTCCGTAAGTCACTGTCGGTAGTGCCGGTGAGCCAGCCGAGTATACCTGATCTTACCCCGCCGATCGGGGGTGCTAAGAGGGAGGTCCGAAGATCGCCATGAGGAGCAACCCGCCCCAGGCAGCTACCCCGCGTGGTCACGATCCCCGCATGGTCACGACGCGCCCGCCCCGACAGCTGTCGAGGCAAGAGACCCGGTGACACCGCCTGTTGGTTGACACCGCCTGTTGGTTAAATCTGCGACATGGCTGTCGACCTCCACGCTGCTGATCTTCTGTGACGGCGCGATTCTGTCTGCGGTTGGCCTCCCCCTGTTCGCCGGGTCGCCTAGAACGCAACGAACGGCACTTTCGTCCACACCTAACGGACGACAGTGCCGTTCGTTGCGACGCCGGGATCCAGGCACTCCTCGCCAGCGCCGCGTGAACCACAATTAGCCAACAGGGTCAGTCCAGGCCGCACACCGCTGGCCGGAGCGGGTTCCGACCTGTCGGTCGGGTCGGTTCATCCAGCATCGTGAACACCTTGAGGCTTGTGAATAAGCCTCCTTGGGAAAATTAACAATGATGACGGCTGCAGCGAAACGGGGCGCGATGAGCATCGAACCAAGCACCGCCATGACTTCGCAACCGCCGATCGGGGCAGCGAGGTTTCGCCAGATCGGGCCGGGGTTGCTCGCCGCGGCCACCGGGGTGGGCGCGGGTGACCTGGTCGCCACGATGGTCGCCGGCGCCCGGTTCGGCACGGTGCTGCTGTGGGCGGCGGTACTGGGTGCGGTGCTCAAGCTCGCGCTCGCCGAGGGAGTCGGCCGCTGGCACCTCGCGTCGGACACCACCCTGCTCGACGGCTGGCGGCGGCTGGGCCATTGGGCCACCGTCTTCTTCGGGATCTACATCGTCATTTGGGGATTCGTGTACGGCGCCACCGCGATGTCGGCGGTCGGGCTGCCGCTCAACGCACTGTTCAGCGGGCTGTCCGTGCGCTACTGGGCGATGATCGCCGGCCTGGTCGGGCTGGCCCTGGTGTGGGCACAACGCTACGCGGTGTTCGAGAAGTTCATGACGGTACTGGTGGCCGTCAAGTTCGTCTCCGTGGTCTCGGTTGCCGCACTCGTCTCGCCCGATCTCGACGCGCTGGCGAACGGGCTGGTCCCCCGGCTCCCGGAGGGCTCCACGATCTACGTGCTCAGCCTGATCGGCGGCGTGGGCGGCACGATCACGATGGCGGCGTACGGCTACTGGATGTTCGCGAAGGGCTGGCGGGGCAACGGCTGGCTCTCCATGATGCGGTGGGACAACACCGTCGGCTATCTGATGACCGCCATTTTCGTCATCGCCATGCTCGTGGTCGGCGCGGAGATCCTCCTCAGTCAGGACCTCACCGAGGGTGACGGCGGCCTGCTCATCCTGGGCACCGCACTGGGCGAACGATACGGCGAGTGGGCCCGGTTGCTGTTCCTGATCGGCTTCCTCGCTGTCACGAGCACATCACTGCTGGGCGTCTGGAACGGCGTCAGCCTGCTTTTCACCGACTGGACCCGGGCGATCCGCTTACCGCACGGGGCCCAGACCGAGACTGCGACATCCCTCGATCATCAGGCCGAAGCAGCGCAACGCGAGTATCGGGCCGAAGCAGCGCAGCGGAGCCTGCCGTTCCGCGGATACCTGCTGTGGTTGACCTTCCCGCCGATGCTGCTGCTGTTCATCGACCGCCCGTTCGCGCTCACGCTCGTCTACGGGGTGCTCGGCGCAGCGTTCATGCCGTTCCTCGGGGCCACGTTGCTGCTCCTGCTCAACTCGCGGCGCGTCTCCCGGGAGGGCCGATCGGGGTGGCTGTCCAATATTCTGCTGATCGCGGCATCGGCACTGTTCGTGGTGCTGCTGGTGACCGACCTGGTGAACCGCCTCGGTTAAACCCGTCCGGATCAGCATCTTGCACCGACATCAGGACTGTCTGTGATGGTAGAACTCGTGGATCCCCGGCCTCCGTGACCCGTTCAGACTGAGTGTTGCGTGCACCTAGCGCGCCGACAGTAGAGGACCGCTGCACTTACCCTGAGCCGCAAAGATCGTTACAACGGTGACTTCCATCACGCCAGACAGGCGCGCCACATAGGAGCGCCACGAGGGGCGACGCCGATGACTGCTACAACTGAGACCGAAGCACCCACGGTCCACATTTTGTGGATCAATGCTGGGTTGAGCTGCGATGGCGACTCCGTCGCCCTCACCGCGGCCACCCAACCCAGCATCGAGGAGATCGCCTTAGGCGCTCTACCGGGGCTGCCCAAGATCGCCGTGCACTGGCCATTGATCGATTTCGACAACGGCCCTGTCGGCGGCAACAACGACTTCATCGAGTGGTTCTTCAAGGCTGAACGGGGCGAGCTCAACCCGTTCGTCCTGGTTGTCGAGGGATCCATTCCCAACGAGAAGATCAAGCCAGAAGGCTTCTGGTGCGGCTTCGGCAACAATCCCGATACCGGGCAGCCGATGACCACCAGTGAGTGGCTGGATCGACTGGCCAAGAAGGCCCTCGTCGTACTTGCTGTCGGCACCTGCGCCACCTACGGTGGTATCCACGCAATGGCTGGCAACCCGACCGGTGCGATGGGCGTCCGGGACTATCTGGGGTGGGATTTCAAGACCCACGCCGGCATCCCGATCGTCAACGTACCCGGCTGTCCGACCCACCCGGACAACCTCTCCGAGACGATTCTCTACCTGCTCTACCAGGCCACCGGCGCGGCGCCGATGATCCCGCTCGACGACGCCGGGCGTCCGACCTGGCTGTTCGGCGAAACGGTGCACGAGGGTTGTGACCGCGGCGGCTACTACGAGCAGGGCCAGTTCGCCACCGAGTACGGCTCACCGTTGTGCCTGGTGAAGCTGGGCTGCTGGGGTCCGGTCGTGAAGTGCAATGTCCCCAAGCGGGGCTGGATCAACGGTGCGGGCGGCTGCCCGAACGTCGGCGGTATCTGCATCGGATGCACGATGCCGGGCTTCCCCGACAAGTTCATGCCGTTTATGGACGCGCCGCCCGGCTCCATGGTGTCCGGGGCAGCGAGCAAGGCGTACGGCGGTGTTATCCGCAAGCTCCGGAAGATCACCGAGCGTAAGCTCGACAAGGAACCGAACTGGCGCAAGAACAGCCGCGAGCTGACCACTGGATACAAGAAGGCCTGGTAAGGGGAATCCATGACCACCACACAGGCAAAGCCTTCGGGACTGAGTACCGACAAGACCGGGCTGGTCGAGATGGCCTGGGACCCGATCACCCGGATCGTCGGTAGCCTCGGCATCTACACTAAGATTGACTTCTCGCAGAAGCGCGTGGCCGAGTGTCACTCGACCTCGTCGATCTTCCGCGGTTACTCGATCTTCATGAAGGGCAAGGACCCCCGCGACGCGCACTTCATCACCAGCCGCATCTGTGGCATCTGCGGTGACAACCACGCGACGTGCTCGGTTTACAACCAGAACATGGCCTACGGGGTGGCTCCACCGCACCTCGGCGAATGGATCATCAACCTCGGTGAGGCCGCCGAGTTCATGTTCGACCACAACATCTTCCAGGAGAACCTGGTCGGGGTGGACTACTGCGAGAAGATGATCGCAGAGACCAACCCTGGTGTGCTCGACCAGGCCAACCGCACCGAGTCCCCCCACGGCAGCGAGCACGGGTACAAGACCATCGGCGACATCATGCGGGCGCTCAACCCGTTCACCGGTGACTTCTACCGCGAGGCGCTGCAGGTCAGCCGCTATACCCGGGAGATGTTCTGCCTGATGGAGGGTCGCCACGTGCACCCCTCCACGCTCTACCCGGGTGGCGTGGGCACCGTGGCCACGATCCAGCTCTTCACCGACTACTACACCCGGCTCATGCGCTACGTGGAGTTCATGAAGCGCGTCGTGCCGATGCACGACGATCTCTTCGACTTCATGTACCAGGCGCTGCCCGGGTACGAGGAAGTCGGCAGGCGACGGGTGCTGCTGAACTGCTGGGGCGCGTTCAACGACCCGGACCACTGCGACTTCCGGTATCAGACCATGACCAACTGGGGACGCAAGATGTTCGTCACCCCGGGTGTGGTCGTGGACGGCAAGCTCGTCACCAACGACCTGGTCGAGATCAACCTCGGAATCCGCATCCTGCTCGGCAGCTCGTTCTACCGTGACTGGGAGGACCAGGAGACCTTCGCCACCCACGACCCCCTGGGCAATCCGGTCGACCGTCGCCACCCGTGGAACCAGCACACGATTCCGGCTCCGCAGAAGCGCGACTTCGACGACAAGTACAGCTGGACGATGTCGCCACGCTGGTTCGACGGCAAGGACCACCTCGCGCTGGACACCGGCGGTGGCCCGCTGGCTCGGCTCTGGGCCACGGCCCTGGCCGGATTGGTGGACATCGGTTTCGTCAAGGCCACCGGGAACAGCGTCAAGATTCACCTGCCGAAGACCGTCCTGCGGCCCGAGGCCAACTACGAGTGGAAGTGCCCGGTGGACAAGCAGGGGCTTCCCCTGTCCAACGCCATCGAGCGCAACCGGGCCCGTACCTACTTCCAGGCCTACGCGGCCGCTTGCGCGCTGCACTTCATCGAGAAGGCACTCGCTGAGGTCCGTGCCGGTAACACGAAGACCTGGCAGAAGTTCAAGGTGCCGGACGAGTCGATCAGTGTCGGCTTCACCGAGGCGGTCCGCGGCGTGCTCAGCCACCACATGGTGATCCGCGGCGGAAAGATTGCGAACTACCACCCGTACCCTCCGACACCATGGAACGGAAGCGTTCGCGACGTCTACGGCACGCCCGGTCCTTACGAGGACGCCGTGCAGAACACGCCGATCTTCGAGGAGAGCCGCAACGCCGACTTCAAGGGCATCGACATCATGCGCGCAGTGCGCAGCTTCGACCCCTGCCTGCCCTGTGGTGTGCATATGTACAAGGGCGACGGGAAGCCACTGCACCGGATGACATCGCCCTCGATGCTCAACAACATCTGAGATGGCGTCCACCGACCTGGACCCATCCGGCCTGGCGGGGCGGATCGAGGAGCTGCTCGAACACATCACCGCTGAGAGTGGCCCGGCAGTGGGGTATGCGGCCGAGGAGCTCGTCCGCGTCCTCATGAAGTTCTACGGCTCCGGCCTGGAGCAGATGGTCGCGATCGTCCGGGCCGGCGCCGGGGACACGATCGTGCACCGGATGGCTGCCGATCCGCTGGTAGCGGGTCTGCTCGCGCTGCACGACCTGCATCCGGTGGCGGTCGAGCAACGGTTGGGGTACGCCATGGACACCGCGCGACGCAAGCTCGGTTCCCATGGCTCCGGGATCAGCCTCGGTGAGATCGACGCCGATGGCATGATCCATGTACAGGTGGCCGGTGGTGGCTGCGGGATGGACACCATCAAGGACATCGTCGCCGCCGCCGTCAGTGAGCTGGCGCCGGAATTAGGTGGGGTGGTGTTCGACGCCGCCCCAGCCGGACCGGCGCTTCTACAGATCGGTCTCCGACCGCCCGAGAAGGTTTCCTCGTGAGTTCTCTCTCATCTCTGCGCCGGTTCCTGGTCGAGTCCACGGACCGGGAACCGGCGCGAGAGGTCTGTGAAATGTGCGCCACACCGGTGCCGTCGCTGCACCCGCATCTGGTGCAGGTGGCGGAACGCCGGATGATCTGCGCGTGCGGGCCGTGCGGCTTCCTGTTTAGCAACCCGGGAGCCGGCGGGGGTGGATACCGTCGGGTTCCCGACCGGTACCTGTCCGATCCGGACTTCCAGCTCAGCGATGCCCAGTGGGAAGCGCTGCAGATCCCGGTGGGGATGGCGTTCTTCCTGAACAACTCCGCACAGGGCAAGATGATCGCCTGTTACCCCAGCCCGGCTGGCGCGACCGAGAGCGAGTTGGGTCTCGAAGCCTGGACGTCGGGGGTCGGCTCCGGCCGGCTCGCTGCCGAAATGGAACCCGACGTGGAGGCGCTGCTGGTTCGCCGTGGTGCCTCCGGTCCCGGTTCGGCAGATCGTTCCGAAGGGCCGTCCGAGTGCTTGCTGGTGCCGATCGACGCCTGTTACCGGCTGGTCGGTCTGGTCCGGATGCATTGGCGCGGCTTCGACGGCGGCCCCGATGCCTGGCGGGAGATCGACGCCTTCTTCGACGCCATGCGTGCCGAAGCGGCCTTGCTCGAACCGGTTGGTCACGGTGAGCCGGCCGAGCCGATTGATCACGGTGAGCCGGCCGAACCGGTTGGTCGATCCACGTCGGAGGTCTGAGATGCTGCGCTTCGCCTGTACCGGATCCCGGCCGGAGCCTTTCGCGGCCGGACCGTCGCTGCTGCTCGATCTCACTGTCGCCGACGACAGCGGCCATCGCATTCACTCGGTGGCCCTGCGCTGCCAGATCCGCATCGAGCCGCGCGGGCGGACCTACACCGCGGAGGAGTCGGCCAAGCTCGTCGACCTGTTCGGGGAGCCCTCGCGTTGGGGCGAGACCCTCAACCCGCTGCAACTGGCCACGATCGGCCTGACCGTCTCCGGGTTCACCGGCGAGACGACCGTGCCGCTGAACCTGCCGCTCACCTACGACCTCGACATCGCCGGCACCAAGTACTTCCACGGTCTGGGCGAGGGGGAGGTGCCGTTGTTGCTGCTGTTCTCCGGCACGGTCTTCTATGCGGGGCCCACCGGCGTGCAGGTCGGTCTGGTCGACTGGCACGCCGAGGCCACCTATCGCCTGCCGGTCGCCACCTGGCGGGCGGCGATGGATGAGCACTACCCCGGCGCGGCGTGGGTGCGGATCAGCACCGCCACGTTGGACGCACTGTCCGCCTACCGCTCGAAGCGGGTCATCCCCACCTGGGACGACACCTTCGAGCGGTTGCTCAAGGAAGCGGGTGAGCAGACGTGACAAGGCTCCGGGGCGACGCCACCGACGTGCTCGACGAGGTGGCCGCGGTCGCCGACGCCGTGCTGTTCGAGGGCTACCTGCTCTACCCCTATCGCGCGTCGGCTCAGAAGAACCGGCTGCGCTGGCAGTTCGGTGTACTGACCCCGGCCGCGGACACCAGTGAGCCGAGCCGCAACCGCACCGAATGCCTGCTGGAGCCCGGGACCTCCGGCCGACTGCAGATCCGGTTGCGATGTTTGCAGTTGCAGGCCCGCTCCCTGCGTACGCCCGATGGTGCGCCCGTCGACGAGCTGGTCGTCGACGGTGTCCGCCACCTGCGGTTCGAGGAAGGCGTCCCGCGCAAGATCGACGCCGTACTGGCGGTGGACGACCTGCTGGCCGGTGAGCAGACCGTCTCGATCGAGCTACCGGCACAGGACTCCACCGAGGAGCTGCGCGACGCCACCGGCGTCGTGGCGGGCCTGCTGGTCCGCCGGAGCTGGCCGGTGGCGGGGCGGATCGTCGTCTCGGCCACCGACCTACCGGGCCCGTATCACGTGTACCGGCTGCGCCTGGACATCGTCAACGACAGCGAGTGCGCCCCGGACGCGGCCCGCGAGGAGGTGCTGCAAACCTCGCTGATCGCCGCCCACACGATGCTCGCCGCGCAGCCGGGCACGTTCCTCTCACTGACCGACCCACCGCGCTGGGCCGAGCAGATGACCAAAGAATGCGTCAACGAGCACACTTGGCCGGTGCTCGCCGGGCCTGAGGATCGCAGCGACCTCGTGCTGTCGTCCCCGATCATCTTGGCCGATCATCCGCAGCTCGCCCCCGAGAGCACGATCAACCTCTTCGACGGGCTGGAGAATGACGAGATCCTCACCCTGCGCACCCTGGTGCTGACCGACGAGGAGAAAATCGAGGCCCGCGCCACCGACCCCCGCGCCGCCGGCATCATCGACGCCGTCGACGCCATGCCACCGGAGATCCTGGAACGCCTGCACGGCGCGATCCGCTCGCTGCGACCGGCCACGGCCGCCTCGACCGGCATCCCGGTCTTCGGTACCGCCAACCCCGTGTTCGGCGCTGACAGCCCTTCGGAACAGCCGCTTGACCGGGTGCCGTGGTGGGACCCGGGCGCGGACTCCTCGGTGAACCCGGACACCGACTCCGTGCTGGTCCACGGGGTCCCGGTGGCCAAGGGCAGCGCGGTGCTGTTGCGTCCGGGTCACAGCAGCGACGCTCAAGACCGTTTCCTCGACGGCATGGCCGCCACCGTGCAGGCCGTCGTGCACGATGTGGACGGCGGGGTGCACGTCGCCGTCTCGATCGACGGCGACCCCGCCGCGGAGATGCAGCTCGCCCACGGCCGGTTCCGGTACTTCCGGCCGGACGAGATCGACGTCATCCGATGACCGGCCGGGTGCTGGTCGCCGGGGTCGGCAACATCTTCCTGTCCGACGACGGCTTCGGCGTTGAGGTGATCCGCCGGCTCCAGGAGCGCGGTGGTCTGCCCGAAGACGTCGAGATCGTCGATGTCGGCATCCGTGGAATGCATCTGGCCTACCAGCTCCTCGACGGCTATCACGCGCTGGTGCTCGTCGACGCCACTCGCCGCGGTGGTGTCCCGGGCACCCTCTACGCACTGGAGCACGATCTGGACGCACCGACCGACGGCACTGCGGCGCTGGATGCGCACGGGATGGAACCCGGCGCCGTGCTCGCGTTGCTCGACGGGCTGGCTACCTCGATGGGCATCGAGCGGCCGGTGAAACGGGTGCTGGTGGTCGGTTGCGAACCCGGGGCGCTGGACGAGGCGATGGGCCTGAGTGCCCCGGTCGCCGCCGCGGTCGAACCCGCACTCGAGCTGGTCGTCGACCTCACCAACCAACTGCTCGACAACCGAATCCTCACCAGGGAAGGAACACTTCGATGATCCGCAAACTGCTGCTCTTCGTTCTGTTGGCCGTCGCCGCGGGCGCGATCGGCCTGACTCTCGCCTCCCGTGACGAGATCACCCGCTACCGAGCAATGCGCGAGATGTGATGCCAACGGGGGCTCCGTCCCCGTGCACCCCCCGAAGGTCGGGGGTCCCGTCGAACAAGGAAGGAAGCGCGACATGTGCCTGGGCATTCCCGGGGAGGTGATCGAGCTGATGGCCGAGCACGAGGATCTGGCCATGGTCAGCGTCGAGGGCGTCAAACGGGCGGTGAACATCGGGCTGCTCCGTGAGGACGGGGTGCTCGACTTGGCGCCCGGTGATTGGATCCTCATCCACGTGGGCTTCGCTCTCTCCAAGATCGACGAAGCCGAGGCCAAGGCATCGCTCGACTTCCTCACCGGTTTGGGCGACGCCTACACCGAAGAACTCGAGGCGCTCGCTGCCTCTGACATCACCTAGCCGTACAGCTGTCACGTAGGGGTCGAGATGAAGTTCGTCGACGAGTTCCGCGACGCCGGTACCGCCCGCGTATTGGCGACGAAGATCGCCGCACTGTGCGAGCCGGGCCGTCACTACAAGTTCATGGAGGTGTGTGGCGGCCATACTCACACGATCTACAAGCACGGCTTGGAGGACTACCTGCCGGAGACCGTCTCCCTGGTGCACGGCCCGGGTTGCCCGGTCTGTGTGATCCCGATGGGTCGGGTGGATGACGCGATCGCGATCGCCGAGCACGACGACGTCATCCTCACCTCGTTCGGCGACATGATGCGGGTACCTGGCGGCCGCGGGTCGTTCTTCGACTCCAAAGCCGCAGGTGCGGACATCCGGATGGTCTATTCGCCGCTGGACGCGCTGAAGGTCGCCCGGCGCAACCCGGACAAGCGCGTGGTCTTCATGGCGATCGGCTTCGAGACCACCGCGCCGTCCACCGCAATGACCGTGCTGCGCGCGGCAGCCGATGGCATCGAGAATTTCTCGATCTTCTGCAACCATGTCACGATCATCCCGGCGATCAAGGCCATTTTGGACTCGCCGGACCTGCGCCTGGACGGCTTCATCGGTCCAGGTCACGTGTCCACGGTGATCGGCTGCCGGCCCTACGACTTCATCTCCGCGCGCGAGGGCAAGCCGCTGGTGTGCGCAGGTTTCGAGCCGCTGGACATCCTGCAGTCGGTCTATCAGCTGCTCCTGCAGCTCGGCGAGGGTCGCTGCGAGGTGGAGAACCAGTACTCTCGGGTCGTGCCGTGGGATGGCAACCCGAAGGCGTTGCAGGTGATCGGTGAGGTGATGGAGCTGCGGCCGCACTTCGAGTGGCGCGGGCTGGGCTTCATCTCACAGTCCGCCCTGCAGGTGAAGGCCAAGTACGCCACTTTCGATGCCGAACGGATCTTTAACGTGCCCGGGGTGCGGGTGGCCGACCCGAAGGCGTGCCAGTGCGGCGAGGTACTCAAGGGTGTGCTCAAGCCGTGGGAGTGCAAGGTGTTCGGCACCGCTTGCACACCGGAGACACCGATCGGCACCTGCATGGTGTCGAGCGAGGGCGCCTGCGCGGCGTACTACAACTTCGGCCGGTTCAGCCGTGAGCGCGTCAAGGAGGCGACGCACTCGTGACCGAAGATCTGCTTGCCGAATCGAGCAAGAGCCAGGTGCAGGACCTCGGCCCGAGTATCCCGACCCGCGCCAACTGGGCGGAGGAGGCCGTCGCCGCGCATGCGGGCGCCGAACACCTTACCCGTGAGGAGCAGGTGCTCGCCCGGATCGCCAAGGCACGTGCCCGCAAGCCGAAGATCAAGGAGAAGCGGATCACGCTTTCTCACGGTGCCGGCGGCAAGGCCACCCAGACGCTGATCGAGGCGGTGTTCCTCGACGCCTTTCGCAACCCGGTGCTCGAGCAGCTGGAGGACGGGGCCTCGCTTGCCACCGCGGCGGGGCGGCTGGCGTTCACCACCGACTCCTACGTGGTCTCGCCGCTGTTCTTCCCCGGCGGTGATATCGGCGACCTGGCCGTCAACGGCACCGTCAACGACCTCGCGATGTGCGGGTCGCGGCCGCTGTACCTGTCGTGCGGGTTCATCCTGGAGGAGGGCTTCCCGGTCGCCGATCTGCAGCGCATCGTCGCTTCGATGGCCGCCGCCGCGCAGGCTGCCGGGGTTCAGATCGTCACCGGCGACACCAAGGTGGTCGAACGCGGCAAGGCTGACGGCTGCTACATCACCACGGCGGGGGTCGGGCTGCTGGAACGCCCGACCGTGCTGTCCGCCGCGGCGGCAGAGCCAGGTGACGTCGTGATCGTCTCCGGTCCGATCGGCGACCACGGCATCACCGTCATGCTGGCCCGCGGCGAGCTCGACATCGAAGCCGACATCATCTCCGACACCGCACCGCTGCACGAACTCACCGCAAACTTGCTCGACGCGACCGGTGACGGGGTCCGGTTGCTCCGCGACGCCACCCGCGGTGGGGTGGCGACGATCTGCAACGAGGTGGCCGTCGCGTCACAGGTCGCGGTGGTGCTCGACGAGAGCTCGGTGCCGGTGCGCCCGGTCGTCAACGGCGCGTCCGAGCTGCTCGGGATCGACCCGCTGTATGTGGCGTGCGAGGGCCGGCTGGTGGCCGTCGTCGCGCCGGATCGGGCCGACGCCGCGATGGCGGCGCTGACCGCCCACCCACTCGGGGCGGGTGCCGCGGTAATCGGGACGGTGAAGGACGATCCGCCCGGGTTGGTGCTGCTGCGCACGACGTTCGGCGGGACGCGGATCGTGGACCTGCTGGTCGGGGATCCCCTTCCCCGGATCTGCTGAGGCCCCGTGCACGAACTGTCGATCACTCAGAGCGTCGTCACAGCGGTGACGCAACGAATGCGGGATGCTCCGGTGCGCCGGATCCGGCTGGAGGTCGGTCGGCTGTCGGGGATCGTACCGGACTCGATGCGGTTCTGCTTCGAGATGGTCGCCGTCGGGACGACGTGCGAGGGCGCCGACCTGGAGATCGACGAGCCGCCAGGCCGAGCGCACTGTCGGTCGTGTGAGGCCGACTTCGACACCGGTGAGGTGCTGCCGCTGTGTGACTGCGGCAGCGCCGACATCGCGGTACTGGGCGGCACCGAACTGCGAATCAGGGAAGTTGAGGTGGCCTGAGCATGTGCGCAACCTGCGGGTGTGCCGGCGCGGGAGTCCGGGTGGTGGACCCTTCACACGGGCACAGGGAGCACGACCATGGACATGGGCATGGGGGGCACGACCATGGACATGGGCATGAACACGGGGAGCACGACCACGGGCACGGAGGACACAGCCACTCACACGACGATGCCCACGACCACGCGTCGCATCCCGTGGCGCTCGCCCATGCGCCGGAGCCACGCACGGTGGCGCTCGAGATCGATCTGCTGGCCAAGAATGACGACCTGGCAGTCCACAACCGCCGCTGGCTCGTCGAACGGGACATCGTCGCGCTCAACCTGATGAGCTCGCCGGGCTCGGGAAAGACCACGTTGCTGGAGCGCACCATCCGCGATCTCGGTGGCGAGCTGCCCTGCGCGGTGCTGGAAGGCGATCAGGAGACGGTGCTCGACGCCGAACGGATCCGTTCGGCCGGCGCGCGGGCCATTCAGATCAACACCGGGGCGGGCTGCCACCTCGACGCGGACATGGTGGCGCAGGGCCTGGCGGTGCTGGCTCCCGAACGGGGCTCCCTGCTGTTCGTGGAGAACGTCGGCAACCTCGTCTGCCCGGCCCTGTTCGATCTCGGCGAGGCCGGCCGCATCGTGATCATGTCGGTGACGGAGGGCGCTGACAAGCCCCTCAAGTACCCGCACATGTTCCGCACCGCCGACCTGGTGCTGATCAACAAGATCGACTTGTTGCCGTACGTCGACTTCGATGTGGCGCGCTGCATCGCGGGTGCCCGGCGCGCGAAGCCGGGCGTCGAGACGCTGGAGGTCTCCGCAACCCGCGGTGATGGTCTGGCGGCCTGGTACGACTGGCTGCGGCAGCGCACCCATCGCTGAGCCCGCGCGGAGGCGCAGCGTGGACTGGGAGGAACTATCGGCCGAGATCCTGGCCGATCCACCGAACCCCGGTGAGCTGACGTACCTCGCCCGCACCGGCACGACGTACACCTGGTGCGTGGTCTGTGATCCGTCCCAACCGCCGCACAGCACCCCCAGCCTGCCCCCGCCGGACGCCTGGATCTACTACTCGGGCCGCTGGCCAGGAATGGCTGACGCTGATGCGTTCTTCGTCGACCTGCGCGAGGAGCTGGAGTCGATGACCGGCGGTGCCGACCGGTGCAGATGGCCACTTGACCAGCCCTGGCCACACGGGCACTGAACCATGACTCCGCACCATGTCATCCCGGCTGGCGATCGCCTGACATTTTTGAGCTGCCGCCGGGCATGGGACTTCGCGGCGCGAGAACGCGGCAACTGGGAACCGGCCCGCCCCGCCCAACTCGTGGAGCTGGACCGGGCGATCCGCGACGCGCTCGCTGTCTACTACTTCCCCGGGATGTGGGACTGGGCACCGGCGATCGTGCTGCCGCTGGTGCGTCAGGCGTTCGCCAAGTCGATCGCCGCCCGACGGAGGGAATACCTGTTCGCCCACCAGCTCACCGACCTGCCACCCGACCTGATGCGCTCCTCGTCGGAGCGCGAGGAACTGGGCCTCGCCATCGTCGAGGCGTACCTGGGCTGGGCTCCGACCGTCGACGATTTCGCCCCGCTCAAGGTCGTTACCGAGATCGACGTCCAGGTCCCCGACCCGCAGCGGCCCGGCCGGGATCTTGGCGTGGGTATCCAGCCGGTCCGGTACCGCGACCACGCCGACCTGCTGGCGATGGACGAGGAGAACGGTTACTGGATGGTCGAGCATCGGTTCATCCGTGGAGTGTGGCCAGACCCCGAAGCCGTGCTACGCGACGACCGTTGTCTGTCCTGGTGCTGGGCATGGGAACAGGACAACCCCGGACTGCATGTCAAGGGAACCATCTACAATGAACTGCTGGTGGACGAGCCGGTGATTACCGCACCGCCGCGGGGACCGCGCAGCACGGTGGCTCAGCACGGTGGCGGCGGGGGGGTTCCCGAGATGTCGGAAATCACCTCCACCGAGTACGACCTACGGATCCAGCTCGGTGACGGCTTCCGGCGGGTGCAGGTGCCGCGGCAGCAAGCCGAGGTGGCGGCCTTCGGCGAACGGCTGGCCGACCAGCTCAGGGAGATGATCGACCCGGCGACCCGGCCGTATCCGAGCCCCTCGACCACGCGCTGCGAGCTCTGCGAGTTCCGCCCGCCCTGCCTGGCGCTGGACGTCGGTCGCGACGTCGAACCCATGCTGGCGCAGTCCTACCGGGCCCGGCGCCATGAGCTCAAAGCCGGCACCCTCGGCGCGCGCATCTGGTCGAGCGGGCGGGGAGCAGCCCCACCGACGCCGTGATCCCACCTGGCAGTTCCGGATCGCCGCCGTTGTTCGGTCCTGCGAGCCCGGGGGCACCGCGGCCCGGCGGGCAGCGGTGCGTCCACTCTCTCCCGGAAATGTCGGCTCAGCGGCCGGCTCGGAAATCGGCAGATCGTGCTGCGCGAACGCGACCGTTAGCGCCGTTGCCGCTAGCTTGAGGGCTGTGCCGGTTGCCCTCGGGGCAGCCTCGCCCATCGACAGCGACTACCCGTGCGTAGCGCTCCATGAACACGTGTAACGCCTCATGAATCTGGCTCAGACCCTGGGCCTGCGCCTCAAGGCTCTGGATACCGTCCGGCGTGACGTAGTAGGTACGCCGCGCGGGCCCCACGTCCGAGGTCTGCCATTCCGAGCGGACCAGGCCCTGCCGTTCAAGACCCCGGAGCGCGCGATACACCCCACCCGCATCGCCGTCGCCGTCATGCATCGGGCGCAAGCGGGCAGCGAGCTCATACCCGTGATCGGGCTGCTCCCGCAACAACAGGAGCAAACAAGGTTGCAGGAAATTCCTGGGTTCGAGCTCCGCCATGAAGCAGCTCCTCACCGGCACTGGTGAACGCCTGACTGCGACGTTGGTGGACGCTTGACTAGGCGATGCTCTCATCAGGTGACCGCTGCCACAAGTCGATGTCGAGACCGGTCCGTTTCATTGCACCATTTCGATCCGGTGACCCTCTCGACGTCGAGCAGAGCAAGGGAGTGGTCGCCGTCCAGGCCATGACCGGCCGCGGGAGGGGATGTTACCCCCGCACGTACAGGCGCAGGGTCACGTAGCCGGTGACCGCCGCGATGCCCGCCCCGATCATGACCAGGATCGGGGCGACCCAGACGATATCGACCAGCTGGATCGGCGGCACCACGCTCGCGCTGACGTTCTCGGCCAGCAGCCGGTCGACGAACAAGAACTTTCCCGCCAGCAGCCCGACGGCGGCGATGACGGCACCGACCACACCGGTCACCACTGCCTCGATCAGGAAGGGCAGTTGGGTGTACCAGCGGGTGGCGCCGACCAGCCGCATCACTCCCACCTCCGTGCGCCGGGTGTACGCCGACACCTGCACGGTGTTGGAGATCAGCAGCAGCGCCGCGACCGCCTGCACCAGGGCGAGCGCGAACATCACGTTGCGCACACCGGCGAGGAAATCGAAGAGCTTGGCGACGACGTCGCGCTGGTCGATCACGGTCCGCACCCCGACCCGGCCGGCCATCGCCGCACGCACCGCCGGCGCCCCGGCCTCCTGATCGGCCAGCCGCACCCGCAGCGTTGCGGGCAGGGTGTCCGGCTCGGCCAGCTCGGTCAACGCCTGGCCGGCGAAGAGCTCCTTGAACCGCACGTAGGCCTGCTGCTGGCTCACGAACCGGACCGACTCGACCAGCGGCAAGCCCGCCAGCGTCGCGCGCAGGCCGGCGCAGATCGCCTGCCCACAGTCGACATCGATGGCCGAGAGATTGGCGGTGAGCGCGACCTGCACCTCGACCCGGTCGCTGTAGAGCTCCGCGGTACGGTCGATCGTGCGCACCGCGAGCAGTCCGGCGCCGACGAGGCCGAGCGAGATCGACGTGGTCAGCACCATCGCGATCGTCATGGTGACGTTGCGCCGCAGCCCGGTGAGGACCTCGCGGGCGACCAGGTCGGACCGCATGGCTAGCGCCCCACGCCGTAGACGCCGCGCGACTCGTCGCGCACCACCCGGCCGAGATCCAACTCGATCACCCGTCGGCGCATCGAGTCGACGACGGAGTTGTCATGCGTGGCCATCATGACGGTGGTGCCCGTGCGGTGGATCCGTTCGAGCAGCGCCATGATGTCCTGGCTGGTGTCGGGGTCGAGGTTGCCGGTGGGTTCGTCGGCCAGCAGCACGAGCGGTCGATTGACGAACGCCCTGGCTATCGCCACGCGCTGCTGTTCGCCGCCGGAGAGCTCGTGCGGCATCCGTTCCGCCTTGCCGGCAAGTCCCACGAGCTCGAGCACCTCAGGCACCACCTTTTTGATCATTGCGGGCCGCTTGCCGATCACCTCGAGAGCGAACGCGACGTTGCCGACGACGGTCTTATTCGGCAGCAGCCGGAAATCCTGGAACACACAGCCGATGCGCTGGCGCAGGCGCGGGACCCGGCGGGGGGGCAGTCTGGCCACGTTGAGGTCAGCGACATGAACGGTGCCGCGAGTGGGTACGTCCTCGCGCAGCAGCAACCGCAGCAACGTCGACTTCCCGGAGCCGGACGGCCCGATCAGGAAGACGAACTCGCCCGTCTCCACACTGATCGAGACCCGATCGAGGGCCGGACGCGTCGAAGCCTGGTAAAGCTTGGTGACACGGTCGAGGCGGATCACGACGGCGGACAATACCGCCCAGCGGTGATCCTGGCGCGTCAACTCGCCGTGGCCTGCTGGCGGCGCCACCTGATCGCGGCCTCGATGAAGCCGTCGATCTCGCCATCGAGCACCGCGGAGGGGTTGCCGACCTCGAAATCGGTGCGCAGGTCCTTGACCATCTGGTACGGGTGCAACACGTAGGAGCGCATCTGGTTGCCCCACGACGAGCCGGTGTCCTTGAGGGCGTTCATCTTGGCCTGCTCCTCCTGGCGACGCCGCTCCAGGAGCTTGGCCTGCAGCACCATCATCGCCGAGGCCTTGTTCTGCAGCTGGGAACGCTCGTTCTGGCAGGACACGACGATCCCGGTGGGCAGGTGGGTGAGCCGGACCGCGGAGTCGGTGGTGTTGACGCCCTGCCCACCGGGGCCCGAGGAGCGGTAGACATCGACGCGCAGCTCCTTCTCGTCGATCTCCACGTGGTCGGTGGACTCGACGACCGGTGCCACCTCGACCCCGGCGAAGGAGGTCTGACGGCGGCCCTGGTTGTCGAACGGGGAGATGCGGACGAGCCGGTGGGTGCCCTGCTCCACCGAGAGCGTGCCGTAGGCGAACGGGGCATGCACTCCGAATGTGGCGGATTTGATGCCGGCCTCCTCCGCATAGGAGGTGTCGTAGACGTCGGTGCCGTAGCCGTGGCGCTCGGCCCAGCGCAGGTACATCCGCATGAGCATCTCAGCGAAGTCGGCCGCGTCCACCCCACCGGCCTCGGCCCGGATGGTGATCAGCGCCTCGCGGGGGTCGTACTCGCCCGATAGCAGGGTGCGCACCTCCAACGCGGCGATCTCGGTACGCAGCTTGACCCGCTCGGCGTCAGCGTCGGTGATGGCACCTTCGGCCTCGACTCCCTCCGATTCTTCAGCCAGCTCGTAGAGAATGGGGAGATCGTCGAGCCGGCGGCGCAGCTCGTCGACGCGGCGCAGCTCGCCCTGAGCATGCGCGAGGCGACTGGTGAGCTTCTGCGCGGCCTCGGCATCGTTCCAGAGATCGGGTCTGCCTGCCTGCTCGGAAAGATCCGCGATCTCGGCGCGCAGCGTGGTCAGGTCAGTGACCGCCTCAATGCTCTCCAGGGTGGCGGAGATGTCCTTCACTTCGGCTGCGACGTCAGGGTTCACAACAGCCCAGGGTACGCGGGCCCACTACTCGGTCGGGATCGAGTCCAGCAGTTTGACCATCGCCCGGGTGTGGGCAAGGGCGAAGTCGGCAACGGCCTTGCGGTACGGATCACCCTCGTCCTGCGCGGCCCGACCGGCCGCGCGGGCTTCGGTGAGCCGGGCCGCAAACGCCGCACGTCCCGTGCGCACCAGCTCAGCGCGCTGCCGCCCGGTGAGCGCGCCGGCATGCAGCAGCCGCAGGACGAGCGGGCTGCGCAGCCCGTCAGATCCCACACCGTCGGCGAGCCAGGCATTGAACGCGCGCCGGCCGGCGGCGGTGATCGCGTACTGCTGCGACGCCCGGGGCCCCTGCTCACCCAGGGCGAGCAGGCCCGCCCCGGCCAGCTCCGGCAACTCGCGGTAGACCTGGCTGCGGGTGACCGGAAAGAACGCGCCGAACCGCTGCCCGGCCGCGGCGACGAGCTGGCCGCCGCTCATCGGACCGTCACGCAGCAGACCGAGCAACGCGGCGGCGGTGGCGTTCACGGCGGGCGGACGGCGGGGTGGCACCGCTCTACCGTGCCATGAGGCGACCGGGCATGCATCCACAGGGGACAGTCAATTCGTCGAGTAGCGACCACTGCGCTTGATCGAGGCCGTCCGAAGTGGTCAAGCATCTGGTCAGGGACGCTGCCGGAGCAGCTCGATGATCGTGTCGAGCTTGACGCTGTGCTCGTCGAGCTTGACGCTGTGCTCGTCGAGCTTGACGCTGTGCTCGTCGAGCTTGGCGCTGTGCTCGCCCTGGGTCGTCGCGAGCTGCTCGAGCTTGGCGGCCTGCTCGTCGAGCCGGCTGTCGTGGCGCCGCTGGGTCGTCTCGACGCGAACGAGTATCTCGTAGATCGCCGCCACGTCGTTGTCGAGCCGGCTGACCTTGCGGATGATCTCCGGTGGCGTTGTCACCGGGAAACCGTAGCGTGCCGCGCACGGCGGCGCGGGCCGGTTCGGCGTGTTCGATCCGCACCGGCCATTCGACCTTCATGGGTCACCGGTTGGCCTCGGACCACACCCGGATGTGTGCGACACTATTGTCCAACACATGGTCCGGTTCCTGGTTCGACGGCTGCTGAACTACGTCGCGCTGTGCCTGGCCGCGACGTTCGTCGCATTCGCGCTGGCATCACTGACCTTCAACCCGCTCGCGCGCTACGCCGAGCGTCAGCCACCGCCACCCGTCGAGACGATCGCCGCCAAACGTCTGGAGCTCAACCTCGACGAACCGATCCCGGTACGTTTCGCGGAGTGGGTCGGCGGGATCGCCAACGGTGACTTCGGCACCACGATCACCAGCGCACCGGTAGGTGATCAGCTGTGGCAGCGGGTCGGTGTCAGCCTGCGGCTGTTCCTCGTCGGCACTGTGGCCGGTGCCGTGCTCGGCGTCCTCATCGGGGTCGCGAGCGCGATCCGGCAGTACAGACCCAGCGATTACGTGGCCACCCTGTTCTCCTTCCTGGTGCTCTCCACCCCGGTGTTCGTGATCGGCACCCTGCTCAAGGTGGCCTGGCTACCGGTGAACCAGGCAGCCGGCACCCAGATCCTGTACTTCGGCGGGGAGACCACCGCCGGATTCTCCGGCACCGGCGCGGAGATGTTCGTCGACCGGCTCCAGCACCTCGTGCTGCCCACGGTCGCGATCGCGCTCGGGCAGATCGCCTACTTCAGCCGCTACCAGCGCAGTGCGATGCTCGACGTGCTCGCCAGCGACTTCCTGCGCACGGCCCAGGCCAAAGGCCTCACCCGCCGCCGGGCGCTGTTCACTCATGGCCTGCGCACAGCACTCATCCCGATGGCCACCCTGTTCGCCTTCGGCTTCGGCCTGCTGATCACCGGTGGCGTGTTCACCGAACGCATCTTCGGTTGGTACGGCATGGGCGACTGGCTGCTGGTCGGGGTGCAGGACCAGGACACCAACATCGTCGCGACCGTCACCCTGTTCATCGCCGTGCTCGTGCTGATCTCGAGCTGGCTGTCCGACGTGCTCTACGCTGCGCTCGACCCCCGGGTGCGGCTGGGCTGAGGAGCCGGAGATGACGATGACCCCCGCCGCACCGCCCGCCGTGGCCACGGCCGGACCGGTGGAGATCCCGAGTGAAACCCTCAGCCGCGGTGCCCTGGTGCTGCGCCGGTTCCTGCGCAACAAGCTGGGCGTCACCAGTGGCGCGGTCCTGGTGCTGCTGTTCGTCGTCGCGTTCCTGGCCCCGGTGTTCTACCCGTGGGACTACCGCGCCCAGGACGACCTGGCCCTGCTCACCCCGCCCTCGCCGGCGCACTGGTTCGGCACCAATCAGCTCGGCGAGGACCTGTTCGCGGGCAGCATCCGCGGGCTGCAGAAGTCGCTGGTCATCGGCCTGCTGGTCGGGGTCATCTCCACCGCGTTCGCCGCCACGGTGGGCGCGGCCGCGGGATATTTCGGCAAGGCCGTCGACCGCGCCCTGATGTGGGTGGTCGACCTGCTGCTGGTGCTGCCGTCGTTCCTGATCATCGCGATCCTCAGCCCGGCGTTCCGGGGGAAGTCCTGGCTGCTGCTCGTGGTGCTGCTGTCCGGGTTCAGTTGGATGATCACTGCCCGGATCGTGCGCGGTATGACCCTGACCCTGCGAGAACGCGAGTACATCAAGGCCGCGCGGTTCATGGGTCTCCCGGCCTGGAAGATCATCACCCGGCACCTCATCCCGAACATGGCGTCCTTGCTGATCATCGACGCGACCCTCAGCGTGGGTGCCGCGATCCTCGCCGAGAGCGCGCTGAGCTTCTTCGGTTTCGGCATCCAGCCCCCCGACGTCTCGGTGGGCACGCTCATCGCCAACGGAACGGACTCCGCACTGACCTTCCCCTGGCTGTTCCTGTTCCCTGCCGGACTGCTGACCCTTACCGTGCTCGCCGTCAACTTCCTCGGCGACGGGCTGCGCGACGCGCTCGATCCGTCCTCGTCGCGCGGGCGGGCGAGGTGAGAACCGTGTCTGCGATCGATCGCGACAGCGCCGGGAAGCGGTCAGACGGGCCGGTGCTCCAAGTCCGGGACCTGGAGGTGTCGTTTCCCACCGAGTCGGGCCGGGTGATGGCGGTCCGCGGCGTCAGCTTCGACGTCGCCGCCAGCGAGGTGCTCGCCGTCGTCGGTGAGAGCGGCTCGGGCAAGTCCGTGTCGGCACTCGCGGTGATGGGCCTGCTTCCCCCGCAGGCCCGGCTTTGCGGCTCGATCCGGTTCCGCGGCACCGAGCTGATCGGCAAGTCCGACACCGACCTGTCACGGATCCGCGGTCACCGCATCGCGATGGTGTTCCAGGACCCGCTCTCCGCACTCACCCCGATCTTCACCGTCGGCGACCAGATCGCCGAGGCGCTCCTGATTCACGGCACGGCGAGCAGGCGCCAGGCCGGGCAGCGGGCCGTCGAGCTGCTGGATCTGGTGGGCATTGCGAACGCGACACAGCGGGCGAGAGGGTTCCCGCACGAGTTCTCCGGCGGGATGCGGCAACGCGTGGTGATCGCGATGGCGATCGCGAACGACCCGGACCTCATCATTGCCGACGAGCCCACCACCGCCCTCGACGTCACCGTGCAGGCGCAGGTGCTGGAGGTGCTCAGGACCGCACAGCAGGTGACCGGCGCCGCCATCGCGCTGATCACCCACGACCTGGGCGTCGTCGCGGGCTTCGCCGACCGGGTGATGGTGATGTACGCCGGGCGGGCCGTGGAGACCGCACCGGTCGACGACCTGTTCGACCACCCGCGGATGCCCTACACCCTCGGCCTGCTCGGCTCGATCCCACGGCTGGACGCCACCGGCCGCCATCCCCTGATCCCGATCGAGGGCCAGCCGCCGTCGATGATCGGTCTTGGCCCTGGCTGCCCCTTCGCGCCGCGCTGCCCGATGGTCCTCGACCGCTGCCGAACCACCGAACCCGACCTGCTGCCGGTGGCCGGCGGCGAGCACGGGGCGGTATCGGTGTGCGTCCCGCTGACGCTCCACACTGCGGCCTGCTGGCGCTCCGGTGAGATCGAACGGACCGACGCGGGCCCCGCCGAGGTGTTCGGGCTCGACGACATTCCCGCGGTGGACCTGCCACCCCGAACCGAACGTCGCACCGTGCTGCGGGTCGACGCACTCGCCCGGCACTACCCGGTGCGGATCGGCACCATCCTGCGCCGGACCGTGGGGGCCGTGCGTGCTGTCGACGGGGTGTCGTTCGACATCCGCGAGGGCGAGGTGCTCGGCCTGGTCGGTGAGTCCGGCTGTGGCAAGACCACGACGCTGATGGAGATCCTCGAACTGACCCCGCCAATGTCGGGCTCGATCGAGGTGCTCGGCCGCGACGTCGCCGGGCTGGACCGCCGGGAACGGCTGGCCGTTCGTCGCGATCTGCAAGTCGTCTTCCAGGACCCGGTGGCCTCGCTGGACCCGCGGCTCCCGGTCGGTGACGTCATCGGCGAGCCACTGGCGGTACACGGGATGGGACGCGAGCAGATCCGGGAGCGCGTCCGCGAACTGCTCGCGTTGGTGGGCCTTCGGGCCGATCATGCCAACCGCTACCCCGCCGAGTTCTCCGGTGGCCAACGTCAGCGCATCGGGATCGCCCGGGCTCTCGCGCTGGAGCCGAAGCTGCTGGTGCTCGACGAGCCGGTGTCCGCTCTCGACGTCTCGATCCGGGCCGGAGTGATCAACCTGCTGGACGGGCTCAGGGTCCGGTTGGGGATCGCGTACCTGTTCGTGGCACATGATCTCGCCGTGGTCGGGCACATCGCCGACCGGGTCGCCGTGATGTACCTGGGCAAGATCGTCGAGATCGGCGACGTCGCCACGGTGTTCGGTGCGCCGCGCCACCCGTACACGCAGGCGTTGCTCTCGGCCATTCCCATTCCCGATCCGCGGGTGGAGCGCCGGCGCGAGCGGGTGCTCCTGCACGGCGACCTGCCGAGCCCGGCCGATCCCCCGTCGGGCTGCCGGTTCCGTACCCGCTGCCCGCTGTTCGGGACCCTCGACGAGACCGATCGCTCATCGTGTATCGACGCCGAGCCCGTGCGCCGTCAGCGTGGACCGGGCGATCACGAGGTGGCCTGCCACTTCGCCCGAGTCAAGGAAGTCGTGCAGTACCGATCGTGAGGAGAACCACCGTGGGTCCAGGACGCAGGTCCACGTTGCTGGTCGCGACGCTGGCGCTGGTGCTGAGCGCCTGCGGTGGGGGCGGCGGCACCGAGCTCAGGACGCCCGATCAGCAGGCACGCGGCGCACAGGCGATCAACGCCCAGGATCCCGCCACCCTCCAGGACGGCGGCGACCTGCGCCTTCCGCTGGACAGCCTGCCGTCGAACTACAACTACAACCACATCGACGGCCACGAGGGAGCGACCCGCGAGGTGCTCTGGGCCCTCATGCCGCGGGTCTTCAACCATGGCATCGACGGCGGATCCGAGCTCAACACCGACTACGTCACCTCAGCCGAGCTGACCTCCATGAACCCCCAGGTCGTGACGTACCGGATCAACCCGGCGGCGACGTGGGACACCGGTCGGCCGATCACCTGGGAGTACTTCGAGGCCCAGTGGCGCACCGAGAACGGCTCGGAACCGGCCTACGTCATCCAGGACAAGACCGGATACGAGGACATCACCGCGGTCGAGCGCGGCGCCGACGACAAGGAGGTGATCGTCACCTTCGGGAAGCCGTTCGCCGAGTGGCAGGCGCTGTTCGTCGCGCTGTACCCGAAGGAGTCCCATGCCAGCCCCGAGGCGTTCAACACCGGCTGGCTGCAACGGCCCGCCATGACAGCCGGCCCGTTCACGGTCGAGTCCATCGATCCGGTGGCGAAGACGATCGTGCTCACCCGCAACGAGAACTGGTGGGGCGCGAAGCCCCGGTTGAACCGGGTGATCTTCACCGAGACCGACCGGGCGGCCCTGCCCGACCGGCTCGCGAACAATGAGATCGACTGGTACACGATCGGCTCCAACATCAACCTCTATCAGCGCGCGCGCACCATTCCCGGCGTCGAGATCAGACAGGCCCTGGAGAAGCAGTACGCGCACATCACGTTCAACGGGGCCGCCGGAGCCATTCTGGCGGACAAGCCCCTGCGCCAGGCCATCGCCCAGGGAATCGACCGGCGGGCCATCACCCAGCGGCTGATCGGACAGATCCTGCCGGACGCGCCGTTACAGCAGCACCACATCTTCCCGATCGGGGGCAACGGCTACCGCGACAACAGCGCGTTCCCGTTCGACCAGGCCGCCGCACGCCGCGGGCTCGACGCCCTCGGCTGGGCGCCGCAAGGCGAGGTGCGGGTCAAGGACGGGACCGAACTGAACCTGCGGTTCATCGTCCCGGCCAACAACCCGACCTCCGACCAGACAGCGCGGATCGTGCTGGAACAGCTCAGCCAGATCGGGGTAAGGGTCACGATCGAGGTGGTCCCGACCGCGGACTTCTTCGCCGGTTTCGTCAACCGGGGCAACTTCGACCTGACCAGCTTCCAGTGGCTCAACACCGACACCCCGTTCAGCAGCAGCCCGGCTGTATACCAGGAGCCGATCGGCGACAACGTCGGCGGCAACTACGGCCGCATCTACGATCCGGAGATCTCTGCGCTGTTCGCCGAGGGCCTCCAGGAGTTCGACGAGGCCGCCCGGATCGAGATCGCCAACCGGATCGACGCCATGATCTGGGACGAGGTGCACCACATCCCGCTGTTCCCCCAGACCGGCGCCTATGCCACGCGAAGCACGCTGGCCAACTGGGGCGCCAAGGGGCTCGGCGACTGGAACTACCTCAACGTCGGGTTCATGCGGCAGTAGCTGCGATATCCGAAACCTGCATCGATGCAACCTGCATCGATGCAGGTTGCATTCAGCCATATCCGTCGGTCGTGTTCGGGAGCTGCAACGCCTCCAGCGGTACCTCGATCAGGTCCGGGAGACCGGCCGGGGCAAGTTCATCGGAGTCCGCGGACGGCGACAGGTCGGGAAGTCGACGCTGCTGGAGGAGTTCATCGGCAGGGCGGGGGTACCCGTGGCTGGCCACCGGTGAGCCCGCGCTGGAGGGGATGCTCCAGACGGCCTGAGGCCACAGCTCGTGTCGGGCGGATTTCCGCGGATCCTGCAGGACTGGCGCCACGGACAGCCGGCGATGGCCTTCGTCGCCGAGCAGCTCGCCGAGTCCACATCACCATTGGTGGTGATCGGGGAACGGGTGCTCAACGCCGAGTTTCCGGCGGCGACTCAGGCACGCGCCGTCCTGTCGGCCGTCGGCGCCGGTGAGACCATGTTCAGCAATATCGAGCGGCGGACCGGGCTCAACGAAGGTTCGCTGAGCCGGACGCTCGGAATCCTCACCAGGGATCTCCGGGTCGTCGCGGCTGAACGACCGATGTCCGGCGCCGCGTCGCGGCTCACTCATTACCTGGTCGACGATCCGTATCTCAGATTCTGGCTACGTTTCGTGGCACCCCGGATGGAGCTGATCCTGCGCGGCCGCGGTGAGCCGGCATCCGACGAGATCACCCGCTCATGGCCGGAGTACCGCGGCCGGGCGGTCGAGCCGCTGGTACGCCGCAGCATCGAGCGCCTGCTGCCGCACGACCGCCTCGGCGCCGCCCGTCATGTCGGGTCGTACTGGACGCGGACCGGCGATATCGAGGTCGATCTTGTGGGCTCCCCCGACCGCGAGTCCCCAGCCGACGTCGCGTTCGTCGGTTCGGTGAAGTGGCGCGACCGGGCGGCATTCGACAGAGGGGACCTGCTGCATCTCGCGGCGCAGCGGGCCGCGGTGCCCGGGGCCGGCGACGTCCCCCTGGTTGCTGTCGCCCGGACCCGGGTCACCGCCGACGCGGACCTCGCCCTGACCGCCGCCGACTTGCTCGCCGCGTGGCCCTGACCTGGAGCCGGCCGGCACCGGCGCACGCCGCGACGACAGCTGCCCGCTCCACGCGAGCCACCCGACGATGGCGGCGAGCGGGATCGATTCGAGCAGGGTAACGGCCTAGGTAACCGAGATCGGACCGTCCCCGATCAGCACCCCCGAGAAGAGCGGAAAGATGATCATGCTGTGGCTCGGGTGCACGCCCTGGGGCCTGGCCTGGACGCAGGCAAGCCGTTGGTGAAGGTGGTGGACAACGCTGCTCCACCCCGGTAGCAGTGGTGAACACTCGGCTACGCTCAATCCCCACGACCGTGTCGTTACAGCCTGCGAAGACGAAACGATAGGGGCGCAAGAGTGATCGAGGAACCTCCCGAACTGGTGGCGATGCGCTTTGCCCTGGGCCAGCAGCTGGCCGCGCTCCGGGAAGCTGCGGAGATTGTCCAGCAGCAAATCGGCCATAAGACCGGCTACAGCCGTTCGTCGGTGGCCCATGCCGAATCGGGCCGCCAGCTGCTCACCCGGGAGTTCTGGAAGACAGCCGATGGCCTGCTCCAAGCTGACGGTGCCCTGCTGGCCAGCTATGAGCAGGTACGCGCCGCCAAGGAGGAGCACGAGGCCCGGAGCGGGGAAGCGGCGCTGGCCAAAGCGTACGCTGAGGCACAGGCTCATGCGCAGGCACTACGAACCACGACCACCCCCTCCAAGGTCCAGAACGGTGGCGGGCTGGTCGTGCGGACCGGACGAGATGCTCTGGCGGGTATCTCCACGACTGCTGGTGGGGTACTAAGCCAGCTTGAGCTGCTTCGCCGCAGCTTGAACGAGACAATTACGGAAACCGCTATGATCCCCGCCAGCCTGGACGATTGAGAGCAGACGGTTTTCCAGCACGGACAAGCAACACGGTACCGTGCTCCGAGTGTCCTGCTTGGCGACCTGAGCACCGATCTCGGAGAGCTACATGGTGCATTGATGCGTTGCCGATCATCCTCTGCCCTCCGACGTCTCACCAGGGTGACGGCTCAGATGGCAGGTCTGATGTGTTTAACCATGATAAAAATGAATGAGCGGGCAGCGTTCCGAGGCTGGGCGCGCACCGCTCGGCTGGCAGCCAATGAAGCCGGTGATCCGCTGACCTATTCATGGGTGCGCGCCCAAGAGGCATACGGGCACTACTACAGTGGGGATTTCACTGAGGCGATCTACGTCGCACAGCACTCCCAGGTGCTGAGCGGTCAGATCTCGTCGGTCGGTGTCGTCTTGGCTGCTGCCCTTGAATCCCGGGCGCAGGCCGCGCTTGGCCGTGACGACGAGACGCACGCCGCGCTGCAACGGGCCGAATCCTGTCTATCCCGTTTGGACGCGGACGCCGTCGGCACCTCAGCATTCAATTACAACGAGGCGCAGCTGCGCTTTCATGAGGGCAACGCCCTGACGCACCTGCACGACACGAACGCAGCATGGGAGGCCCGTGAGTTAGCGCTCTCGCTATGTCCGGCAAGCGACTATATGGATCGCACCATGACCCAGCTTGATCGGGCTCATTGCCTGGCGTACGACGGTGACGTTACCGCCGCCGTGACGGTCATGGTCGAGGCGGCGACGCTCCTCACCGACCAACAACGTCAGGGAATCATTGCGGCGCGGATTCGAGAGATCGTTGCCGTCTTGCCTCCCAAGTACCGTGCACTCCCGGCCGTACGTGATTTGTATGATCTGTTGCCACCGCCATCCGAGCCGAAAGATAACGCCTAGTGGTTGAGATTCGATTAGTAGAGCCGCAGGATGTTCCGGCCCTTGCAGTCCTGATGGAGGACATTGACCGCTTTTACGGCGCTACCGACTTCGAATCTTTTAGTCAGCGGGCACCGCAGATAGCAGCAAGTCTCTTTCAGGAAACCAGGGCTGCCTATGTCTTACTGGCTTGGGAGGGTGAGCAGCTTGTCGGCATGGCGGCATATTCGTTTCTGTGGCCAGCTGCCGGTGTGACACGCTCGCTGTATCTCAAAGAGCTGTATGTCATGGAATCCGTCCGCCGGACGGGTATTGGCGCGTTGTTCATGCAGGCGCTGTGTCAGGTAGCGGTTGAGCATGAGTGCAGCCGTATCGAGTGGACAGCCGATGCGGCCAACGTGCTTGCGGAAGCGTTTTACGAACAGCTCGGCGTGCCGAAGAACCGGGAGAAGGTCTTCTACCGGCTGGAGGGGGATGATGTTCGGCGGATGCTCGTCGCTCAGCGTGAGCAGGGACGGGGCGAACATGCAGATGGAGGAGGAGACCGGCAAGCCCGGAGCGATGGACGCTGATTACATCGGCAAGCTGGAGCGTGGCATCCACCGCTGGCCCAACCGACACCACCGCTCGGCACTGCTGCATGTGTTCGGCTGTGGGGCGGACGCTGAGCTGGCTTCTTCAGTACCCGTTGTTGTGCCGTTACCGTGGGGCAGAGCCCCTGGCGAGCGAACGGAGGGGACGACGTGGAGTGTCAGATCTTTCGTGCGCTCACTGGCTGGGGCGCCGGCGGCTACTGCGTGCTCCCCGTCGAGTACCTCGTCGCCTACGGTGCACAAGCCACCTACGTGGAAGTCATCGCGAATGCTATCCCTGACTAAGTGATTTCACCAGAAGCCATGTTGGCATGTGCACTTTGATCCCAACCGGCCCGAACAATCCGACGAGTTCGGCGGGCGCACGCGCTACATCGTCAGTTCGGCGATCCGGGCGCGCTGGGCGTCGGAGTCGCCGAGCTGACCGGCCAGGCGCTTGGCGCGCTTGTAGAACAGGTGCGCCTCGTGCTCCCAGGTGTATCCGATGCCACCGTGGTACTGGATCATCGCCGCAGTCGCTTCGACGGCGGTGTCGCCGGCCTTGGCCTTGGCCACCGCGACGGCGAGATCGGCGCCGGGCAGGTCCACGTCAACGGCGTGCGAGGCGTACAGCACGGCGTGCTCGGCCATCGTCACGCCGACGTGCAGATCGGCCAGTACATGCTTGACCGCCTGGAAGGAGCCGACCGGCACGCCGAACTGCCGGCGCTCCCGGTCGTAGGCCACGGTTCGGGTGAGTGCCTCGCGGGCGATGCCGACGAGATCGGCCGCCACCAGCACCGTGGCGCGCGCCGTCAGCGCGGCGACGATTTCGGCTCCACCCCCGGGCACGGTCTCGCCGTCGCCGACCTCCAGCTCGGCCAGCCGGGTCGTGGCGTCATAGGAGCCCTGTGGGTGCGCGGTGATGGCGGCCCGTTCCAGGAGCACGAACCCGCCGCGCGCGGAGCGCCCATCGGCATCACCGGGAGCGACCACCACGTCGGCGACGGCACCGTACTCGACGGCCGGCAACCGACCCGGGGCGGACCCCCGCAGCGCGACCGCACCCACGGCGTCGCCGGCGGCGAGCCGGGGCAGCCAGGCGGCCTGCTGCTCGGACGAGCCGGCCAGCCGGATCGCCTCGGCAGCCAGCACGGTGCCCCGCCACGGACCCGGCGCGACCCCGGCGCCGAGCGCCCGGGCGATCACCTGTACCTCGACGAGGCCGAGGCCCAGCCCCTCGTACTCCTCAGGCACTCCGACCGCCAGCCAGCCCTGCTCGGCGGCGGCCTTCCACAGCGACGCCGGGTGCCCGTCACCGGCAGTGTCCTCCACGACACCACGCACCGCATCGAGATCGAACCGATCGGCGAGGTAGCCGCGCACGGCGGCGTCGAACTCGCGCTGGTCGTCGGTGAGTGCGAAGAACATAATCGTCGCCCCCTGCTGTGTTGCTGTGTTACCGCGGCAGGCCGAGCACGCGCTCGGCGATGATCGTGCGCTGCACCTGCGAGGACCCGCCCCAGATGGTCACCGACCGGGACCACATGGCCTGCCCGTGCAGGGCCCGCAGATCCTGACCGGCCACGACGTCGAGCGTGGCGTCCTCGCCCAGCACGTCGTCGAAGACCTCCCACAGATCCTGGAACGCCTCCGACCACTGCAACTTGGTCATCGACGCCTCGAATCCGAGGTCGCGTCCCTGCTCGGTCTGGGTGAGCACGTGCATTGCGTGGTAGCGCAGGCACTCCAGCTCGGTGAGCACCCGGGCGAGCTTGCCACGGATGACCGGGTCGCGGTCGCGGCCCAACGCCTTGGCAACGGCGACGATCTCGCCGTACTGCCGGCGGAACTCGGTGTACTGCGCGATCCCCGACGCCCCCCGCTCGAACGACAGCAGCAGCATCGCGGTGCGCCAGCCGTCGCCGATCTCGCCGAGGCAGTCGACGGCGGGCACCCGCGCGTCGGTGAAGAAGACCTCACCGAACTCGCTGGCGCCGCTCATCTGCTTGAGCGGGCGGGCTTCCACGCCCGGCTGGTGCATGTCGATGAGTAGCATCGAGATTCCCCGGTGCTTCGCGCCGCCGGCCTCCGTGCGGACCATCGTGAAGATCTTGTCGCCGTGCACCGCGTAGGTGGTCCACATCTTCTGACCGTTGACGATGAAGTCGTCGCCGTCACGGACGCCTTTCGTGGCCAGTGCCGCCAGGTCCGAGCCGGCGCCGGGTTCGGAGAAGCCCTGGCACCAGATCACCTCGTTGCGCAGCAGTGGGCCGATGATCTCCTTGCGCTGGGTGTCGGTGCCGATCACCATCACGGTGGGCGCGAGGAAGGCCAGGCCGAGCGGGTTGACGGTGCGCGGGGCGTGCGCAAGCACCGTCTCCTCGTCATAGATGGCCTTCATGCCGGGCGTGCCACCGCGTCCGCCGTACTCGGTGGGCCACCCGATCCCGGCGAACCCGGCGAGGGCCTTGTCGCGCTCCCAGGACCGGCGCATCTCGAAGCCCTCGGTGTCGTCCAATACCTCCCAGAAACCGGGCCGGGTCCACTCGGTGGGAATGTTAGCCCGGAGCCAGGACCGCAGTTCGCGGCGGAAGTCCTCCTCGGCTGCGGTGTAGGTCAGGTCCATCTCACGCCCTCCTCGAACGATCCACCCACCTTGGCATACCCGGTACGGCCGGACCGTTGTTCACAGCCGGCGAGAAAGGCCGGCAGGACGAGGACCGGAGCCGGGTGCCGGCACCAGCCGATCATCGGCGGCTCCGACGCGCCGCGATCATCATCGCGCCGGTGCTCAGCCGGCCCCGGTGAGCCGCCGGCGCAGCCGGTGCAACGACTCCTCGTCCAGGCCGTTCGCCAGCAGCCACCCAGCGGCACCCCCACGACCGCCATCACCGTGCTCGCCGTCCAGCCGGGCCAGGACGGCGGCGATCACCCCGGCCCGGGGCAGGTGGGCGGACAGGTCCGCGGGCATCTGCACGCCGTCCTCGGCCGTCCACCGCCAGAACATGGCCTCCACCCGTTCGGCGGACAGCGCATAGTCGGCGATCACCGCCTCCCGGCGCACGCCGACGACGTCCAGCACCAACGCGATCAGCACCCCGGTGCGGTCCTTGCCCGCGGCGCAGTGCACGAGCGCCGGCCCGGCGTCCTGCGCGGCGAGCCTGCGCACCGCTTCCACGACGTTCTCCGTGCGATCGACCAGGTAACCCAGGTAACTGCGCAGGAGTGGATCGGTGTCGTCACCGGTCTCGGGCAGGGTGCTGCCCTCCTCGGGAACGAAACTCAGTGCCACCGTCTCGACGCCGGCGGTCGCGACGGCGGTAGGGCCGTCGCGCTCGATTTCGCGGGCGGTGCGCAGGTCCAGCACCAACCGCAGCCCGACGACGTCCTTGAGGTGCGAGACATCCGCCTCGGTCACATACCGCAGCGATGCGCTACGCAACAGCACCCCCGGCCGCGTCGTGCCGCCGCCCGCCAACGGCAGGCCGCCGACGTCGCGAACGTTCTCCAGGCCCTCGAGCTTCAACCAACGGTCGAGCGTCTCAGAGTTCACCTGATGACGTTAACCGCGCCGACCCGTGGCTTACACTGCATGGCCCCACAGTCAACGCTCCCCGCGTCTGTTCGGAGTAACTCATGACCACCGCCAGACGGCGGCTGTGCCGAGCAGCCGCTGCCGCGTGCACAGTGCTTGCGACGTTGGCGCCTCTCGCGCTCAGCACCGGCACCGCCTTCGCGCTGCCCGAGAACGCGCTCGCCGGCGACCCCGCGCTCAGCGACTACAGCGCGCCCCAGTCCGATGACAAGGTCACGGTCACCCCGATCGACTTCGCGGTGCGCAACCAGCTCGAGCCGGGCTCGCACTACACGCTGCGCGGCTTCCTCTACGAGCCCAAGGGCCGCGGGCACTCGCGGACGATTACCCGTTCTTCTTCGGTGACCACGCGACCCGCGACAGCTTCCTGTTCACCGAGAACGCCGACCCGAAGCTGGTCAAGGCACTGCACCCGCTGGTGAACGAAACTCCCGCCGGGGAGATCCTCTCTATCGGCCCGCAGCCGTCGCAGCTGGTCGCCCCGCTGATCGATATCCCGGTGCTCACCCTGATCGCCGAGGAAGATGCGATTTTCAGCAAGGACGGCGCCGCGCGTGACGAGGCGTCCTTCCTGAGCAGCGACGATGTGCAGTTCACCTCCTACCCGGGCATCGGCCACGGTGTCGAGTTCCACCGCAACGGTCCCGAGGTCACCCAGGACGTCGTCGACTGGCTGACGGCCCGCCCGGCGTCGATGCCCACCTGCGGCTGAGCTCACGCACCCTCGGTGCCTGAGCGAACGGCACTTTGGTCCATACCTAACGGACGACAGTGCCGTTCGTTCGTTGTAGGGTCTGCGGCCCACGCAGCTGCTGGGCTACACACCCTCCGCGGGTGCCCGGCGCAGGGCCGCGGGCAGCATCACGGCGCCGACCGCGCCATGTTGGCCGGCCCGATCACCCGGATTGGACAGGCGGCAGCGGGCCAGGGACAGGCACCCGCAGCCGATGCACGAGTCGAGCCCGTCGCGCAGCGCGACCAGCGCCTCGATCTGCTCGTCGAGGCGCCCGCGCCAGGCCCGGGACAGCCGCGTCCAGTCCGCCTTGGTCGGGGTGCGCCCATCCGGCAGCCGATCCAGGCCCTCGCGCACCTCGTCCAACCCGACACCGATGGTCCTGGCCGCCCGGATGAACGCCAGTCTGCGCAGCACCGAACGCGCGTAGCGGCGCTGCCCGCCGGAGGTGCGGGTGGTGCGCAGCAGCCCCTCGCGCTCGTAATACCGCAACGCCGACGGTGGGAAGCCGCTGCGGTGGGCCACCTCCCCGATCGTCAGTAGATCTGTCGCATCCACGCGCCATTCTCCTTGACGTGAAGTTAGCTTTACCTTGCAGGCTAGGCCCATGACCTCATCGCGCACCACCCCAGAGATCGCCATCGTCACCGGCGCCGGCCAAGGTTTCGGACTGGCCCTCACCACCGCGCTCACCGCGCGCGGCACGACCGTCGTCGCCTGCGCCCGCGGCGCCGCCCGGCTGCGCGCCGCCGCGGGCGCACTGCCCCATCCCGAGCAGGTGGTCATCGTGCCCGGTGACGTCACCGACCCCGCACATCAGGCTGAGCTCATCACGGCCGCGCAGCACCTCGGCGGGCTGGACCTGCTGGTGCACAACGCCGGGGAGCTGGGCCCCTCGCCCTTGCCCGCGCTGGAGAACTACCCCCTCGACGCCCTGCGCGCCGTGCTGGAGACGACCGTGCTCGCCCCGCTCGCCCTCACCCAGCTCGCTCTGCCGCTGCTGCGGGTGGCCGCCACCCCAACCGTGGTGACGCTCAGCTCGGATGCCGCCGTCGAGGCATATCCGGGGTGGGGCGGCTACGGCGCCGCCAAGGCCGCCCTCGACCATCTCGCCGCCGTGCTCGCCGTCGAGGAGCCCGCACCCCTGCGGGTGTATGCCATCGGCCCGGGCGACATGCGCACCGCCATGTACCAGCGCGCCTTTCCCGGCGAGGACATCTCCGACCGGCCCGATCCGGCCACCGCGGTGCCCGCCCTGCTCCGGCTGGTCGACGAGCGCCCGCCGAACGGGCGCTACCGGGCGTCTGAGCTGCTCGCCGCCGTCGGGAGCCTGCCGTGAGCCGGACCGGGGGACGTCGGGAGCCTGCCGTTGGCCAGGCCGTCGGACCTCAGCCAAACCGTCCTGCTGACGTTGAGCATCAGGACCGCCATCTTGCCCATGGTGGACGCCAGGACCGCCACCGTGCCGACGTTGGACGCCACCAAGGCCACCGTGCTGACACCCGGCCGCGGCCGGTGACCAGGTTCGAGGTGCCGGCCGGACTGTCGGCCACCGAGCCGCCGGAGGGCCGCGGGCTCGCCCGCGACGGCGTCCGGTTGCTGGTCGCCGCCGATCGCCGCCCGCTGCGTCACCGCCGGTTCACCGACCTGCCTGCCGCGCTTGCGCCCGGCGACCTGGTCGTGGTCAACACCTCCGCCACCGCCCCGGCCGCGGTGGAAGGTCATCGGGCGAGCGGACGGGCGGTGACCGTACACATCTCCGGACCCACGCCCGGGGCACCCGAGCTGCTCATCGTGGAGCTGCGGACGCCGGACGGACGCCGGATCACCGACGCCTGGGCGGGAGAAACCCTCGCGCTACCCCGTGGGGTGACCGCGACGCTGATGGCCGGTCACCCGGACACCGGCGTGCTCACCGGTAGCCGGCTCTGGCGCGCACGAGTGCCGGTGGAGGGCGGTGTCCCCGGCTGGCTGGCCGCGGTCGGGCACCCGATCCGCTACTCCTACTTACGCGGGCACTGGCCAATCGTCACCTACCAGACCGTGTTCGCCACGCCCGTACCCGGTGATTTCCCCAGCGCCGAGATGCCCAGCGCCGGACGGCCGTTCTCCGAGGCGGTGCTCCGCGGGCTGCGGAGCCGCGGCGTGGGCGTCGCCGAGGTCGTGCTGCACACCGGGGTGTCGTCCCTGGAGACCGACGAGCTGCCACTGCCCGAACGATACCGGGTGCCGGCGGCCACCGCGGCAGCTGTGAACGCCACCCGGGTAGCTGGGCGGCGAGTGGTCGCGGTGGGCACGACCGTCACGCGCGCACTGGAGACGGCAGCCGGTGCCGACGGCACGGTCTTTCCCGGCTCGGGCTGGACCGATCTCGTGCTCGGCCCGGATCGCCCGGCCCGGGTCGTCACCGGGCTGGTCACGGGCTGGCACGAGCCGGAGGCGTCGCACCTACTGCTGTTGGCAGCGGTGGCCGGGGCCCGGCTGGTCAGGCGGGCATACGGGGCGGCGGTCGAGCAACGCTACCTGTGGCACGAGTTCGGCGACTTCTGTCTGTTATTGGCCGGACGCGACGCCCGTCGCCCAGGGTGAAGCGTCGTCGGCGCCGGTCACCACACCATGTCGCATGACGAAGAGGTGAACGGTGCTCCACCTGCGCTGACATGCTGTTGACGGGCTTGTCCGACCGGCACCCATGCTTCTAGAGTCTCGCCCAGCGTCATGATCCGACCACGAGCGCTCATCGAGCCGGGATTCCCCCACCCGACTCAGCCGGACCCCAGCCGGGAGCATGCTCGACCGGATCCTCCCCGAGCGCTGAAGGGCAGGTTCGTGGCAGTACATCGCTCCCCCGGCGGCTGGCGTGCGCGCCCGCAGACCGCGCGTCGGCCCGGCGCCCGGTCGCATGTGGTCGCGCCGGCGCTGCGGACCAGCGTCCTCGCCAGCGCCGCCACCCTTGGTGCAGTCACCACCGGCACCTTCGCCGTCCTGGTGCCCACGGCCGGCGCCGTGGTCCCGGTCTCCGTGGACGGCCCGATCGTCGCGACGCTGTCGGCGAACAGCACCCCGCTCGAGATCCCTGCCGGTCCGGGGAGCGGCCGAGGGCTCGTCCCGGTCGCCACCGCCCTACCCGTCGACGAGGCCGGCGACCCCGACGGCCATCTCGCGCTCCTCGACAAGGCTGCCGGAATCGCCGCGCAGATCGCCCAGCTGCATGCGCAGGAGCAGCGTCAGCAGGTTGATCGGGCGCGGATCGACACCCTGATCGCCAAGGGTGGCCTGGATGGCTGGATCGCCGAGGCGCTGCGCATCGTCGACCTCCCGCAGTCACTCGCCCCGAGCGTCAAGAAGATCATCATGGCTGAGTCCGGCGGCAACCCACGGGCGATCAACAACTGGGACAGCAACGCCCAACGCGGCACCCCGTCCCAAGGACTGATGCAGACCATCCCGTCGACGTTTCGGAAGTTCGTGCATCCCGAGCTCGCACACCGCCCGATCACCGATCCCATCGCCAACATCACCGCGGGGCTCCGGTACATGATCGCCACGTATGGCCTGGACACGCTGGAGAACGGTGGGCGGCGCAGCACGTCCGGTACCTACGTCGGCTACTGACCGGGTCCGCGAGCGGGTAGCGGCGAGCGAGTCAACCGACTGCCGCATTCCCAGCTGGATCGATAGATTCGATCGGAAAGAGCGCAGGTCACCAAAGTTCGGTCACCTCCAAACCAGGCATTGACCTCGCACGCCTCTTCCTGTCTTCGCACGTTGCCGGGCGGTTAGGTCGCCGTTGGAGTAACATTCACGGCCAGAGACGGCCCGATCATGACTGACACCGTGTCCGCCAAGGCAGCGAGGGTTCCGTTCGCTGTCGCGATATATCACCTGATCGAAGGTCACTACCACCGCGACAGCGCAACACCATCTACACTGTGAGCCGCGGCCACCCCGTGATCATCTGGACCCGACACAAGCCGGCACGAGCACGCGATGTCCGATCTCCGTCCCCACTAACGTGCCAAAGATCCTGAAGTGCGGCTGGAGTACGAAGATTTTAAAGAGGTACAACGCCTGGCGCGGAGTGAGCAATGACGCAATACCTTCTCAACCACTTCTCGACGCTGGGCCTGATCGTGCTCGTCGTCGGCGGCACGACCGCAGCAGCTGTGATTATTTCTACTGTCGTCCACAAAATTTTCCCCAACCTGGCTGATTCCGGTTTTGAAGAGGTCACTGGGATCCTGCGGGCGGACGTATTCGCCTTGCTCTACACAATTGTCCTGGCCCTCGTGATCGCAGATCTTTCGGGAAGCCTTGCCGAAGCTTCATCGGCCGTCTCCTCCGAGGCGTCGGCGCTGGACGGACTCACCCGTGCCGCCGACTCTTTTCCTCCTGGCCCAAGGGACTCGATAAGAGACGGAGTCGATGAGTACGTCCACGCTGTGGTCGAGGATGAATGGCCAAGGCTGAGATTGGGTGAAGCGAGCTCCCGTGCCTTTGCGGCACTCGAGGGCTTGTACGCCTCGGTACAAGACTTCGAGCCGCAAACCCAGGTCGAACAGACTTTTTATCAGACGTCAGTGGATGACCTCGACCAGATCACCCTGAGCCGACGGGAGCGCGTGCAACAGAGCCAGGCCGGCCTGTCACCGTTGTTGCGGACCTTGCTGGTGGTGGGCGCCCTGGTGTTTATCATTTTGGCGTACCCGGCCAGCCTCAAGAGACTGCGCACCCGCGTGCTGATCGTCGGCGCAACCTCCGCTTTTGTGTCGACGCCTTTTCGGTCTACTGGCATTCACTGCCGTACAAGGGCGCTCTTCATCCGAAACCGGATCCTTTGTCGACATCCGATGCATGGATCTGCTGGTTCGTGTCGATCGCGGTTGCGATCTTCTTCTTCGCGACGGCGCTGCAGGCGCAGGACGTGGGGGTGCGTGTCGAGCGCCAGGTCGAGCAGGGGACCGCGACCCGACCGAGCATCGTTTCTCGCCCCGTGCTGTGGCTGTTTTGATCTTCTTGCCGGAGTCGTGTCGGGGGGCGCGGTGGGCGTTGGGTGATCCTGGGGGGCGTCCTGGTCCCGGTCGTGAGGGTTTCGGTGCGCCGGCCAGGAGGGGGAGCTTCCCGCGGATGTGGCGAAATCCGCGCCGGACCCGTGCGGGGGTCAGCCGGTCGGGCTCGGCGGGTCGTTCCCATGGGCGGCGCAGGTCCTGGGCGAGGTGACGGGAGAGCCGCAGCTGGGTGTGGGCGGCGATGATGATCTGGGTCGGGCGGTCACCGGTCTCGGGGGACCGGGTCCTGGCCCGGGTCCAGCCCAGGGTCTGTGTGAAGAATCGGAAGGTGTGCTCGAGGTCGAATCGGCGTAGGTAGGTCTGCCACAGCTGGTCGACCTCCTCCAGGTGGCCGCGGTGCCCGACCACCACAGCCACAGGGGTTTGGGTTGGCCCTCGCCGGGGAGGTGGTCGACCTGCAGCCGGATCACGGTGGCTTCGAGGATCGGGAGGTTCCCGTCGTGGTCGGCCCAGGCG
>Ga0136617_10000198_pt1 | contig 46653 bp, 44 predicted proteins | sample AntDrymUQ3222106_2_FD_129672 | JGI IMG/M metagenome (GOLD analysis project Ga0136617, IMG submission 129672) | Polar desert sand microbial communities from Dry Valleys, Antarctica - metaG UQ322 (21.06) | ecosystem: Environmental > Terrestrial > Soil > Desert | place: Antarctica: Dry Valley... | reverse complement strand
CGCCGCCGCGTACGTCCGGCGCTCGCCCCAGGCGACCGCGCGCGAGTTCGCCCGCTCGATTGCCGCGGTCGCCGACGCCGGCCTGCGCGAGGAGGAGGCGGTGGCGGGCGACCGGCCCGTCGGCGTGCAGGTGATGGCGATGCACGCGGCCAAGGGCCTCGAGTTCAGCCACGTGTTCGTGATCGGCCTGATGGGGGCGCGGATGCCGGGCCCGCGCCGGCGCACGCTCGAGCCGATCCCCGACGCGCTGCTCAAGGAGGCGCTGCCGGCGGACACCAAGGCGGCCCACGTCGCCGAGATGCGGCGGCTGCTGCACATGGCGATGACGCGCGCGAGCGACCGGCTCGTGATCGCGTACCCGGAGAGCACCGAGCGCGGCGCGGGGCAGACGGCGTCGCCGTTCGCCGAGGAGGCGCGCGCGGCCGTCGGCGGCGAGTGGGAGGAGAAGCGCGAGGAGCTCTTCGGGCCCGCGGAGACGCTGCAGTCGACGTTCCGGCTGCTGCGCGACGAGCTGCTCACGACGGTCTCCCAGGTCGGCGGGCGGCTGGGGGAGCTGCGCTTCGACACCGACCTCGACGTCTCCCACGCCGTCGTGCGCTACCTCGAGCTGATCAAGCTCGCCGCCCTGCTCGAGCGCGCCGGGCCCGGCGGCGCCCAGTCGGTCGGCGACGCGCTGCCCGAGGTCAACGCGCGGCTGCTGCAGGCCGCGACGTCGGAGCAGCGCGAGATCTTCGAGACGTCGGCGCTCGACGAGTACCTGCAGGACGCCGAGCGCGACGAGAAGCTGCGCGCGCGGGCCGTCGCCGCCCGCACCGAGCCGTCGCTCGAGTCCTTCCTCCCCCGCCGCGGCGACGGGCTGATGCTGTCGGCGGGGGACATCGAGACCTACCGGACCTGCCCGCTGAAGTACAAGTTCGCGCGCGTCTTCCGGATCCCGAGCGAGCCGACCATCAACCAGCGCTTCGGGATCCTCGTCCACCAGGTGCTCGAGCGCTTCCACGCCGGCGGCACGGTGTCGCGCTCGCTGCCCGAGCTGCTGGGCCTGCTCGAGGCGGGCTGGCGCCGCGGCGGCTTCGGCGACTCCGAGGAGGAGCGCCAGCTGCGCACCAAGGCGACGAACTCACTCGTCCGCTACCACGAGCGCTTCCAGGGCGAGGAGGCCGAGCCGGTCTGGTTCGAGCGCGCGTTCCAGTTCAAGCTGGGCCCGCACCTGCTGCGCGGGCGCGTCGACCGCGTCGACCGCCTGCCCGGCGGCGGCTACGAGCTGATCGACTACAAGACCGGCCGCCCGAAGACGGCCGTTCAGCTGCGCGAGGACGTCCAGCTCTCCCTCTACGCGGTCGGCGCGCGCGAGTCGTGGCAGCTCGAGGCCGCCCAGCAGGCCTACTACTACGTCCTCGACGACGAGAAGGTGCCCGTCGAGCGCTCCGAGGAGGACCGCGACTGGATCACGGACACCGTGCTCGAGGTCGCCGACGGGATCCAGGGCCAGGGCTTCGAGCCGACGCCGTCCTACTCCGCCTGCTCGATGTGCGACTACCGGATCGCGTGCCCGGCGGCGGAGCGGTAGCGGTCGCGGCACCGCCGGCGAACGTCAACGGCGGCTGGGTAGGAGGTGGGTTCGGGGCCGGGTCGGTCGGATTTCGGCCGGGTGTGGTGTGTTCATGTGAATTATTCACATGAAGTGACCACACCCCCCGGTTCCACCGCCGCGGCCCCCCGGACCTCCCCTCAATGCGCCGTTCGCTTCACAGCGGCACGGCCCCCGAGTTACGGCTGATCCGCCCCGCGCTGCCGCAAGAACCGCTGGAACTCCCGCGCCAACAGATCCCCCGACGGGATCTCGGAGGCGTCCGGCGCGGGCTCCTCCTCGTCGGCGGCGCGCTCCAACCGCTCGACGAAGGCCTGGACGTCGGGGTCCATCTCGACCGCGCGCGAGACCTGGCGCTCGTAGTCGACCGCGGCGGTCTCGAGCTCGGAGGCGTCGATGTTCACGCCAACCAGAGTCTCGAGCTTGCGCAGCAGCGCGAGCGCGCCCTTCGGGTTCGGCACGACGGCGACGTAGTGCGGGACCGCGGCCCACAGCGATGCGGCCGGGATCCCCGCGTCCGACGCGGCGGCCTGGAGGCAGCCGACGATGCCGGTCGGGCCCTCGTAGCGCGAGGCGCTGAGCCCGATGCGCTCGACGAGCGACTCGTCGGAGGCGACGCCGGTGACCGAGACGGGCCGGGAGTGCGGGACGTCGGCGAGCAGCGCGCCGAGCGAGGTCACCATCTGCGCTCCGAGCGCCTCGGACAGGTCGATGACGGTCTGGCAGAACGTGCGCCAGCGGATCGCGGGCTCGGGGCCGGAGAGCAGGATCAGGTCGCGCGGCGCGCGCGGGATGCGGGCCTCGTAGACCTCGAACTCGGGCCAGTCGATGTGGCGGGTGAGGCCGTCGCGCAGGCGCACGGTCGGGCGGGTGGCCTGGAAGTCGACGAACTCCTCGGGATCGATGGTCGCGAAGCGCTGGGCGTCCAGGGCCGTTCCCAGGAAGGAGAGGGCGGCTGTGGCGGACTCGCCCGCGTCGTTCCAGCCCTTGAATGCGCAAACCAGAGCCGGGGCCCTGAGGCCATCCGGGCGCCGCTCCCAACGTAGGGGCTGCATCGCCACTTCACGGTAGCGGGTCACGTCCGGCGCTCTGGCCATCATCGGCCGGGTGTCCGGGATCACTTCACTGCGGCCCGGCGATGAGGTCGCCGGCGTCTTCGCGTGCACGCGCAAGGACCGCCTGCTCGCCCGCACCGGCACGCCCTACCTCGCGCTCGAGCTGCGCGACCGCTCCGGCGCGCTGCCCGGGCGCGCCTTCAAGGACGCCGACGTGCTCGCCGGCCGCTTCGACCGCGGCGAGCTTGTACGCGTGCGCGGGCGCGTCGAGCGCTTCCGCGACGAGCTTCAGGTCGACGTCCAGCAGATCGAGCGCGCCGAGTCCGCGGACCCGGCCGAGTTCCTGCCCGTCGCCTACCGCGACATGGAGGAGCTCGACGGCTTCCTCGAGCACCTCGCGCGCGAGGTCCACGACCCGGCGTATCGCGGGCTGCTGGAGCGGCTGCTGGGCGACGAGACGCTGCGCGCCGCCTGGCGCCGCGCGCCGTGCACCCGCAGCGGCCACCACGCCTACCTCGGCGGGCTGCTCGAGCACACCGTCGCGGTGGCGACGCTCGCGGTCGAGACGGCCGCGCTGCACGTGCGGCTGAACTCGGACCTGCTGGTCTGCGCGGCGCTCGTCCACGACCTCGGCAAGACGCGCGAGTTCACCTACGGCGCGGAGATCGGGCTCAGCGAGGAGGGGCGGCTGCTCGGCCACGTCGTGCTCGGTCAGCGGCTGCTGGACGAGCGGACCGGCGGGATGGAGGAGGGCAAGCGGCTCGCGCTCGCCCACTGCGTGCTCTGCCACCACGGGCCCGACGCGGCGCCAGGCCGGCGCTTCGGATCCGCCGAGGCGCTGGCGCTCTACCGGATCAATGCACTCGACGCGACGATCAAGGGTGCGCTGGAACACGGACTGCAGCTCAGGGACTAAGGTCCCGCACAGGTGTCCACCACTCAACCAACGCCCCAGCTCCGGCCGCTCAGCGTCGGCGAGGTGCTCGACGCGTCCTTCAAGATCGTGCGCCAGAGCTTCGGCGTGCTCGCCGGCTGCGTGATCGTCGTCGCGCTGCCGCTGAACATCATCGACACGCTGGTCACCGCGTCGACGCAGGAGAACGCGTTCAACATCGACAGCACGCGCGGTTCGGACGTCAGCACGGGGACGGTGGTGGCCGGGCTCCTGGTCAGCTTCGCGCTCGCGGTGGTGCTCAGCGCCCTGGCCGCCGCCGCGTGCTTCCGCGCGGTGTCGAGTCTCTACCTCGGCGAGCGCCCGACGATCGGCGGCTCGCTGTCCTTCGCGGCCGCCCGGCTTGGGCCCGTGATCCTGCTCGCGTTCCTCTACTTCCTCGGGCTGATCCCCGCCTTCCTGCTGCTGGTCATCCCCGGCATCTGGTTGTCCATCGCGTGGACGGTGAGCTTCCCGGCGCTGTTGTCGGAGGGCCTGGGCCCGGCCGCGGCGCTGCGGCGCTCCTTCGGGCTGGTCAAGGGCCGGTGGTGGCCGACGTTCGGGACCGTGCTGGTGATGAACATCATCGTGGGCGTCATCAGCTCGATCATCGTCGGGATCCTCACGGCCACGCTGATCGCCTCGACGGCGAGCGAGGCGACGGCCGCGGTCATCAGCACGATCGCGAACACCCTGTCGGCGGTGGTCACGCTGCCGATCTCCGCAGCCGTGCTCACGGTCCTCTACTTCGACCTCCGGGTGCGCAAGGAGGGCTACGACCTGCAGCTGCTCGCGCGCGGCGTGGGGAAAGATGCGAGCGAGTACGACACGAGCCCGCAGTCGGTCGGCGAGTCGAGCGGCCTCGGGGGCTCCGGGGCGCCGCCGTCCCAGCCGCAGCAGGGCGGCGGGTTCGCGCCGCCGCAGCCGCCCGCCCAGAGCGGCGGCTTCGCACCGCCGCGGGCGCCCGACGACCCGCCGCCGCCCTCCCAGAGCGGCGGCCTGCAGAGCGGTGACCCGCTGCCGGAGGACCCGCCACCGCCGCCGGAGCGCCGCGAGGGCGACGGAGGGGCCGCGAGCTGAGACTCCGGCTGCGGCCGCCGGTCGTGGCGGCCCTGGTCGTGGCGGCCATGTTGGGCGCGCTGCCGGCCGCAGCGCCGGCCCAGGCCGGCCCGGACGCCGCGGAGGCCCGCGCGCAGGCGCGCGAGATCCTCGAGGAGCGCCGCTTCCGCGGGAGCGAGGTGCCGCGGCCGTTCGCCGGCATCCTGCGCTGGCTCGGCGACCGGCTGCAGCCGCTCACCGACCTCGTCGACGACATCTCGGGCTGGACGCCGGGCGGGCAGCCGGTCCTGCTGCTCGTCCTCAGCGCGCTCGTCCTGCTCGCCGCCCTCGGCCTCGCGCGCGGGTCGATCCGGCGCCGGACGTCCGCCGCCGTGCGCGCCGCCCGCGCTCGCGCTCCCGCGCGCGAGGACCCCGCGGCGCTCGAGCGCGACGCCGACCGCGCGGCCGCGAACGGCGAGTGGGAGACCGCGGTCCGCCTCCGCTTCCGCGCCGGGCTGTTGCGGCTCGACGCCCGCGAGCTGATCGACTACCGGCCGTCGCTGACCACCGGCGAGGTCGCGGAGGCGGTGGCGTCGCCCACCTTCGAGCGCGTCGGCGCGGACTTCGACGCGATCGCCTACGGCGGCCGCCCCGCCGGCGAGCAGGACGAGGCCGCGAGCCGCGAGGGCTGGCAGCGGGTGCTCAGCGAGGCGCGATGAGACTCCCTCGAAGTCCTGTTGCCCGTGCCGGGCTCGCGGTGCTCGCGCTGATCGCCGCGATCAACCTCGTGGGCGCCGTGATCGACGCGGTCGCGCCGAGCCCGAGCGGCCCGGCCTCGTCCTCGTTCGCCACGGCGCCGCAGGGTGTCGCGGCGTGGGCCGCGCTCGCCAAGCGTCAGGGGCTGCAGGTGCGCGCGCTGCGCCAGGAGGCCTCCGTCGCGTCGCTGTCCGGCGGCGGGACGGTCGCGGTCATGGACGCGGGGGAGCTGACGGGGAAGGAGGCGCGGGCGCTGCGCGCGTTCGCCGAGCGCGGGGGCGGCGTCGTCGGCGGCGGCCGCCCCGGCGGGTGGACGCGCACGCTGCTCGCCACCGACGACCCGCCGGACTGGGAGGACGACGGGCCCGAGACCGCGCGGGCGCTCGGCGCCGCCCCGGAGCGGGAGGGCGTGCGCCAGGTCCGCACGGCCGGGGACGGGCGCTGGTCGCGGCCTGGCCGCGCCGAGCGGGTGCTGGCGGGAGACGAGGGGACCCTGCTGCTGGTCACCCGGACCGGTCGTGGCCGGATCGCGCTGCTCGCCGACAGCTCGCCGCTGCAGAACCGGCTGCTCGGCGAGGCCGACAACGCCGCGCTCGCGCTCGCGCTGAGCGGTCGCGGGCCGCTGACCTTCGTCGAGAGCGTGCACGGCTACGGTCGCGCGCGCGGGCTCGCCGCTCTGCCGGCCCGCTTCGGCTGGGCGCTGATCGGCCTCGCGCTCGCGGCGCTCGTCTTCATGGTCGCCCGCGGCCGCCGGCTCGGCCCGCCCGAGCCGGAGCGCCGCGACCTCCCGCCACCCCGCCGCGCCTACGTCGACGCCCTCGCCGCCACGATGGCGCGCGGCAGGGAGCGCGAGGAGGCCGTCGCGCCGGTGCGCGCGGAGGCGCGCCGGCGGCTCGCCCGCCGCGCCGGCCTCGGGCCGCAGCCCGGCCCGGACGCGTGGCAGGCCGCGGCGCGGGCGGCCGGGCTGCAGCCGGACGAGGCGCGCGCGCTCACCGGCCGGGCCGAGGACGACGAGACGGTGGTCGCGACGGGCCGCGCCCTCGCGGCGCTCGCCGGGCCTCGTGACACGATGCGCGACGGATGAAGGAGGCCGATGCAGGAGCTCCATGAGGCGGTGGCCGGCGAGGTCGCCAAGGTGGTGGTGGGCCAGCGCGCGACGGTCGCGACGCTGCTCGCCGCCGCGGCGCTCGGCGGCCACGTGCTGCTCGAGGGGCCGCCGGGCGTCGCCAAGACGCTGATCGCCAACGCCTTTGCCCGCGCGCTCGCGGTCGAGTTCCGGCGCGTGCAGTTCACGCCCGACATGCTGCCCTCAGACCTGACCGGCAACGTCACGCTGCGCGGCGGGGAGCTCGCCTTCCGCCGCGGCCCGGTGTTCACGAACGTGCTGCTCGCCGACGAGGTCAACCGCACGCCGCCCAAGACGCAGGCGGCGCTGCTCGAGGCGATGCAGGAGGGCCAGGTCTCGGTCGAGGGACGGCCGGAGCCGCTGCCGGACCCGTTCCTCGTCGTCGCCACCCAGAACCCGCTCGAGTACGAGGGCACCTACGCGCTGCCCGAGGCGCAGCTCGACCGCTTCCTGGTCAAGCTCAACGTCGGCTACCCGACGGCTGAGGAGGAGCTCGGGATGCTCGGGCTGGCGCGCCGCGGCGTCGGCTCCGGCGACCTCGACCAGGTGCGGCCCGTGGCCGGCGCGGACGTGCTGCGGGAGGCGCGCGCGACGGTCGACGCGACGCGCGTGGAGGAGGAGGTCGCGCGCTATGTGGTCGCGGTGGTGCGGCGGACGCGCGAGCTCCCCAGCGTCGAGCTCGGCGGCTCCCCGCGCGCCGCGGTCCACCTGCTCGGCGCGGCCCGCGCCGCGGCACGGCTCGCCGGCCGCGACTACGTGACGCCGGACGACGTCTCGCGCATGGCGGCGCCCGTGCTGCGCCACCGGCTCGTGCTCACGCCCGAGGCCGAGCTCGAGCGCTACGGCCCCGACGACGCCGTGCGGACCGCGCTCGGCGACGTGCCCGTGCCCCGCTGATGCGCGTCGCGCACCGGTGCCCGTGGACGGGGACAGCGCGGCCGCGGCCGCGCCGCGTCCGTCGTGAGGGGACCGCGTCGCGATGAGCCTGACTCCGAGAGCCGCGGCGCTCCTCGCCCTGGTCGCCCTGGCGACGGTGCTGGTCGGCCCGACGGCCGCGCTGCTCGCGGCCGTCGCGCTGGCCGGCGCGACGCTCGCGGACGCGCTCGCCGTGCGGGCCCGGCCGCGGCTCGAGCGGCGGGTGGCGCCGGTCCTCGCCCGCGGCGTCGCCGCGCCGCTGACCGTCGCGGTCGACGGCCCCGGGCGGGTGCGCGTGCGCCAACCGATCCCGCCGGACCTGGCGCTCGACCCGCGCGAGGCGGATGGCGGGCTCGACGCGCGGCTGATCCCGCTGCGGCGCGGGCGCCACACACTCGGCGGGGTCGCCACCCGCTCCGAGGGCCCGCTCGGGCTCGGCCGCTGGCACCATCAGGACGGGGAGCCGCAGGAGGTGCTCGTCTATCCCGACCTCCCCGCGGCCCGCAGGCTCGCGCTCGCCGTGCGCCAGGGCCGCTTCCGCGAGCAGGGGCGCCTCACCCGCGGGCCGCTCGGGCTCGGCACCGACTTCGAGTCGATCCGCGACTACGCGCCCGACGACGACCCGCGCCAGATCAACTGGCGCGCGACGGACCGGCTCGGACGGCCGATGAGCAACCAGTACCGGGTCGAGCAGGACCGCGAGGTGATGCTGCTGATCGACGCCGGCCGGCTGATGGCCTCGCCCCTCGAGGACCGCACGCGCCTCGACGCCGCGGTCGACGCCGCCGTGACCGTCGCGCTGGTCGCCGACGTCGTCGGAGACCGCTGCGGCGTCGTCGCCTTCGACGACGGCGTCCGCCGCCGCCTGCCGCCGCGGCGCGCGGGCGGCGACGCCGTCGTGCGCGCGCTGTTCGACCTTGAGCCGCGCCCCGTCGACGCTGACTACGAGCTCGCGTTCCAGTCCGTCGAGGGTGCCAAGCGCTCGCTGATCGTCGTCTTCTGCGACCTGCTCGAGGAGGCGGCGGCGCGGCCGCTCGTCGACGCCGTCCCGGTGCTCGCGCGCCGCCACGTCGTCCTCGTCGCCTCGGTGAGCGACCCCGACCTCGATCGCCGGCTCGTCACCGCGCCCGCGACGCCGCTCGACGTCTACGGCCAGGCGGTCGCGCTCGACGTCCTCGCGGCGCGCGCACGCGTGGCCCATAGTTTGCGGCGGGCGGGCGCGACCGTCCTCGAGGCACCCGCGGGGGAGCTGCCGGCCGCCTGCGTGCGCGCGTACCTCAGGGCCAAGGCTCGTGCGCGCCTTTGACGCCGCGCCACACCGCCAGCCCCCAGAAGAGGACCCCGAGGCCGACGCCGACCACGATCGCGCCGGCGAGACCGCCGGTCGAGCCGGTGACGAAGCCCTCGACCAGCCCGGCGAGCACGAGCCACGGCATCGTGCCGAGCACGAGCTCCATCGCCGGGCGCGCTTCGCGGCGCAGGGACTGGCTTCGCGTCAGCGTCCCCGGCTCCACGAGCGCCCGGCCGATCCGCAACCCGGCCGCGGCCGAGACGGCGATGCACGAGAGCTCGAGCACGCCGTGCGGGACGACGAGCTCGACGAACCCCGCGCTCGAGCCGTTCTCGATCGTCAGCCCGAGGATCGCGCCGACGAAGCCGCCGTTGAAGATCAGCACCGCGGCCGTGCCGAGCCCGGCGAAGATCCCGCCCGCGATCACCAGGAACGTCACGCGGATGTTGTTGGTGAAGATCTCGCTCGACAGCGCGGCCTGGTCGCCCGCGCTCAGGGCGCCCGGCCCGGCGCCCGGTTCGGCCGCGCCCTGGAACTGCGCGGGCACGACGCCGATCGCCGCGGCGGGATCGTCGATCGCCCACACCGCCGCGAGCGCGAGCGGGGCGAACAGCAGCACGGTCGCGGCGGCGAGCGCCCATGGGGCCTCCAGCACCCGGCGCCAGTAGCCGGTCGCGAGGAACCACCACACCGACCGGCGCGCGCCCTGGTCGGCGTAGACGGCCTGGCGCCCGCCGACCACCAGCCGCTCGAGCCGCCGGGTCACCGGATCGTGCGGGAAGGCGCGGCGCGCGAACGCGAGGTCGGCGGCGGCGGCGCGATAGAGGCCGCCGAGGCGCCGCAGCCGCTCCGGACCGAGCCGCTCGGGCTTGGCCCCCGCGTGACGGAGCAGCTCCTCGAGCCCGGTCCAGCCGGGTTGGCGCTCCTCCACGAAACGGTCTAGCTTCACCGAGCGATGGAGTATGAGGACAGGGTGCGGATCGCGACGCCGGAAGGCGTCGACGTCGAGCTGACGCTCGCCGGCATCGGCTCGCGCTTCATCGCCGCGATCCTCGACCTGCTGATCCAGGGCGCGATCCTCCTGGCGGCGGCGCTCGCGCTGGGCGTGCTCGGCGACGACGACGGCGGGGTCGGCGCCGCGGTCTACTCGATCGTGTTGTTCCTCGTCTTCTTCGCCTACGACGTGCTGTTCGAGGTGCGCTCGCGCGGGCGCACGCCCGGCAAGCGCTGGACCGGGCTGCGCGTCGTGCGCACCGGCGGCAGCCCGATCACTTTCGTCCCGAGCTGCGTGCGCAACGTGATGCGCGTCGTCGACTTCCTGCCCGCCACCTACGCGATCGGGATGCTCAGCATCTTCGTCACGGCGCGCAACCAGCGTCTCGGCGATCTCGCCGCGGGCACGCTGATCGTGCGCGAGCGGCCGGGCGGCACGCGCAAACGGCCCGGACCCGAGGAGCCCACCGCCGCGCGCGGCAGCGACGGCTGGGACGTCAGCGCCGTCTCGGCCCGGGACGTCGGGACGGTGCGCCAGTTCCTCGACCGCCGCAGCGGGCTCGAGACCGCCGCGCGCGCCGAGCTGGCCGGCGAGCTCGAGCGGCGACTGCGCCCGCTCGTCGCCGGCGCGCCCGAGCGCATCGCGGCCGAGGAGTTCCTGGAGCGCCTCGCCGCCGCGAAGGCGGACCGCGCCTGATGATCAACTCGGTAGCGATCACCGCGCGCGCACGCTGACGTCCTGGGGCCGCGGCGCGGTCTCGGGATGCGTCAGCACGACGGTGCGCTCCTCGCCGGGCGCGAGCTCGAGGTAGTTGTCGCTGAAGCGGACGCGCTCGTCGGGGTGGGCGAGATGGACGAAGTACGCATAGGTCTCGGCGCGCAGGCGAACGGACAGCTCGCGGCCGCCTTCGACCGCCTCGAAGACGTGCTCGAGCCGCGGCGGCTCGCGTTCGAGGTCCTTGATGGCGGCGAAGAAATGGCGGTTGGGCGGCGATGTCCCGGTGCGCACGGAGAGGTAGCGGTCGGGCGCGCCGGGCAGCGCGCCGGGAGCCCAGCGGTGAACGCAGCGGCTGCTGTGGGCGTCGACCGCGAACTCGACGTGCTCCTCCGCGAGCACCGCGCCTGAGAACCGCCCCAGCCGCACACGCGCGGTGTCGCTCACCGGCGCGCCGGTGTCGTTGGTGACCCACAGCTCGACGCTGTCGGGCTCGACCTTGAACGACGCGAGCACCGGCGCGAACGCGCGCCGCACCGCGTAGTAGCCCGCCTTGCCGAAGCCGTGGTAGTCGAGCAGCGCCCAGCTCAGCACCGGCCAGCAGTCGTTGAGCTGCCACACGAGCGCTCCCGAGCAGTGCGGCGCGCGGCGGCGGAAGTGCTCGATGCCGAACTTCAGCGCCTCGGCCTGGGCGATCATCGAGAAGTCGACGAACTCGTCGAGATCCTCGGCGACGCCGGTGACCGACTCGAGCAGCATGTCGATCTTGTTCTTCGGTGTGTCCTTGGTGTGGTGGTCCATCGCCGCGCTGTGGTGCGCGAGCTGGCCGGCGGGGATCCAGCGCCGCAGCGTCTCGCGATCGGGCGCGGCGAGTACCCCGAACTCTGAGATGAAGCGCCCCTCGTCCTCCGCGTAGCGGGTGAACGCGACCCGCTCCGGCGTTGGCTCGCCCACCGCCTCGTCGCCGAAGCGCCGGCGCGACTGGCCGTGCCAGACCTCCCAGTTGTGCGCGTCCCCCTCTTCGCGCGCGTTGTGGTCGTTGCCGCCGAACGGCGAACCGGGCCAGTAGGGGGTGCGCGGGTCGAGCGCCTCGACCACGCGCGGCAGGATCTCGTCGTAGAACAGCGAGCCCGGCACGCGCTCGCCGCGGCGCTCGGGGAACTGCATGTCGTGGATCCACTGGTTCTCGTTGTTGCCGCACCACAGCGCGAGCGAGGGGTGCGCGGCCAGGCGCGCAACCTGCGAGCGCGCCTCGAGCTCCACCTCGGCCGCCAGCGGCGCCTCCGGGTAGGCGGCGCACGAGAACATGAAGTCCTGCCACACGAGCAGGCCGTGACGATCGCAGAGGTCATAGAAGAGGTCGTGCTCGTAGATCCCGCCGCCCCAGACGCGCAGCATGTTCATGTGCGCGTCGCGCGCGTCCTCGATCAGCCGCTCGTAGCGGTCGGCGCCGATCGCGCCGACGAACGAGTCGGCGGGGATCCAGTTCGCCCCGCGCGCGAAGATCCCGACGCCGTTGAGCACGAAGCGAAAAAAGCGCGTGCCCGGCTCGTCCGGATCGGGCCGCTGGTCGAGCTCGAGCGTGCGCACGCCGACCCGGCGCTCGCGCACGTCGACCTCCTCGCCGCCGGCGAAAAGGCCGACACGCAGGTCGTGCAGCGCCGGCTCCCCGAGGTCGTGCGTCCACCACAGCGGCGGGTCCTCGAGCGACAGGTGCGCGGTCGCCCGGCCGTTGCGCAGGGTCACGGTGGCGCGCGCGGGCGGGCCGCCGGGTGACCCCAGCTCGATCGTCGCCGCCAGCTCGCCCTCGCCGGCGAACCGCTCGGCCTCGATATCCACCTCGACGAGCGCGGCGCGGCCGATCGCGAGCGTCGAGAAGTTCACGCGGGTGAGCGCCGCGCGCAGCTCGGTGCGCAGCTCGACCGGGCGCCAGAGGCCGATCGTCGGCAGCCGCGGACCCCAGTCCCAGCCGAAGCCGAACTGGGCCTTGCGCATCCATACGCGCTCGGCCGGGGTACTCGACCACTGCTCCGGATCGCGAGCCCCCGCGTGCTGCAGCGGCGGGTCGAAGCGGACCGCGAGCAGGTTCTCCGCGCCGGGGCGGACCTGCCCGGTGACGTCGAAGGCGACCTCGCGGAACATGTTCTCGTGGCGCCCGAGCTCGTGGCCGTTGAGGAAGACGGTGGCGTACGTGTCGGCGCCGTGCAGCACGAGCCGGAGCCGCTCCTCGGCCGCCGGCGCCTCGGGCCCCGCGAAGCTGAGGCGGTACCACCACTCGCGCTCCTCCATCCACGCGCACGCGTCCTCGTTGCGGTCGTAGAAGGGATCCTCGATCCGGCCGGCTGCGACGAGCGCGGTGTGCACGTCGCCGGGCACGTCGACCCGGGTCCAGCCCTCGCCGTGGGGGCCGGGCCGCGCGGCGCCGGCAGCCTCCCCCGCGCCGGGGGCGAAGTCGCGCACCACCGCCGCCTCGACCAGCGGCTGGATCCCTGCGATCGCGGCGGCCGACCGTGGCCGCGTGGTCGTCGTCGCCACTACTTCACCCCTCCCGCGGTCAGCCCGCTCACGATCAGGCGCTGGGCCGCCAGGAACGCGATCACCACGGGCGCGCTCACGACGATCGCCGCCGCCATGAGCTGATTCCAGTACACGTTGGTCTGCGACGAGTAGTTGCGCAGCCCGATGGCGAGCGTGCGCGTCTCGTCGGTGGTCAGCACGGAGGCGAACAGGACCTCGCCCCAGGCCGTGATGAAGGAGTAGATCGCGACCGCGGCGATGCCCGGCATGCTGACCGGGATCAGGATCCGGAACAGCGCCTGCAGCGGCGTCGCGCCCTCGGTCATGGCCGACTCCTCGAGCTCGCGCGGGATCGAGTTGAAGTATCCGACGAGCATCCAGATCGAGAATGGGAGCGAGAACGTCAGGTACGTGATGATCAGCCCGACGTAGGTGCCGTAGAGCGTGATCCCGAACGACTTCTCGAGGTTCACGAAGATCACGAACAGCGGCAGCAGGAACAGGATCCCGGGGAACATCTGGGTCGAGAGCACGGTGATGTTGAACGCCGTGCGGCCCTTGAAGCGGTAGCGCGAGATCGCATAGGCCGCGAAGATCGCCAGCGTCACCGAGGCCACCGTGGCGCAGACGGCGACGATCAGGCTGTTGACGAAGTAGTGCGCCAGCGGCACGGTCTTCCAGATGTCGATGTAGGGCTGGAGGGTCAGGTTCGACGGGATCCAGTGGAACTCGCCGCGCACGTCGCCCAGCGGCTTGAGCGACGAGACGATGACCGTGTAGAGCGGGAAGATCGTGATGAAGGCGAGGATCGCGAGCCCCGTCGCGTGGGCGAGGCGGCCGCGCACGGATCTATGCCGCAAGGCGATCGCTCCCCACGCGGAAGACCCGGATGTAGACCACCGTCACCAGCAGCAGGAACACGAGCAGCAGGACGGACATCGCCGAGCCGAGGCCGAAGTTCAGGTTCACGAACGAGTTCACGTAGATGTGCAGCGACAGCAGGTCCGCCGAGGACGGCGGCGCGGGACCGAACAGCACGTAGGCCGTGTTGAACTCGTTGAAGGTCCAGAGGAAGAGGATGATCATCAGCACCCCGGTGACCGGGCGCAGCAGCGGCAGCGTGATGTGGCGCCAGCGCCGCCACGGCGAGGCGCCGTCGACCTCGGCCGCCTCATAGAGCTCCTTCGGGATGCTCTGCATCCCGGCCAGGATCATGAGGAAGGCGAACGGCCACAGCCGCCACACCGTCGTCATCACGATCGCCCAGAACGCGTTGGTCCCGATCAGCCAGAACGGCGGCTCGTCCCCGATCAGGTGCAGGTCGCCGAGCAGCTTGTTGAGCGCGCCGTTATCGCGGTCGAGGAGGAAGCTCCATGCGATAACGGAGACATAGACCGGCGCCGCGTACGGCACCAGGAACAGCGTGCGGAACCAGCGCTGGCCGCGGAACTCGGAGTTGACCAGCTGCGCGGCGAGCATCCCCATCCCCCACGCCAGCGCCACGACGATGACGGTGAACGCCGCCGTGATCAGGAACGAGTGCAGCAGGCCCTCGCCGATCGGCCCGCCGAAGTCGAGCGCGCGGCGGTAGTTGCCGAGGCCGGCGAACGGCGCCTGCGTCCAGTTGCGGATGAAGAACTGGGTCAGCCCGAGGAACGAGATCCCGACGCCCGAGAGCAGCGGGATCACGTGGATGAGCAGCTCGAACAGGATCGCCGGGGCGATCAGGACGTAGGGCAGCCGCCGCCTGCTCAGCAGCGGCTGCCGGCGGCGCGCCCGGGCCTCCTCCGGGCGCGCCACCGGTTCACGGACCGCGGTCATTCAGATCAGCCGCCGGAGGCGGCCGCCATCTTCTCGTTGGCCGACTTCAGCGCCGCCTCGACCTCAGCGTCGGAGACCGCGCCCTTGGTGGCCGAATCTGAGATCAGCCCCTTGAGCGCCTCGCCGATGAACGTCTCCATCTGGCCCTCTTCGGGGATCAGCGGCATCGGCTCGGCGTTCTCGGCGAGGATGCCGTTGAACGTCTTGAGGTTGGGCGTGGCGAAGGCCGGGTCGCTCTGCGCCTGCTTGACGACGGGCAGGCTGCCGAACGACTGGTTGAGCTGCACCTGCTCCTCCGGGCTGGTGAGGAACTTGACCCACTCGAGCGCCGCCGCCTTCTTCTTCGTGTTGGCGAAGACGGACAGGTTGATGCCGGCGACGTGGGTCATGATCGGCGTGTCGGAGCCGTCCTTCACCGGCACCTCGGCAACGCCGTACGCACTCTTCTCCATGCCCGCGGCCTTGAGGTTGTTCTCGGCGTTGTTCTGGTAGATGAACATGCCGGTCTTGCCCTTGGCGAACTGGTTCGCGGTGCGGGTGCCGTCGGCGTACTGCGCGTTGCCGGGGTCGGCGACCTTGTCGCGGCCGATCAGGTTCACGTAGTCCGAGACGCCCTGGACGATCTCGGGGGTGTCGAAGGTCGGCTTGTTGCCGTCGAACAGCTCGCCGCCGTTCTGGCGCCCGAGGATGAAGGCGAAGTGGGCGTTCTCGGTGATGCTCCCGCCCTCCATCGCGAAGCCCCACTGGTCGGGCTTGCCGTCGCCGTCGGTGTCCTTCGTCAGCTGCTTGGCGGTGTCAACGAACTCCGACCACGTCTTCGGCGGCTGCAGACCGGCCTCCTTGAACAGCTTCTTGTTGTAGAAGAGGCCGTAGGACAGGCCGTAGAGCGGGACCGAGGTCGGCTCCTCCCCGGGCGCGCCGCTGGCCGCGAACGACGTCTGAAGGAACTTCTCCTTGCCGCCGACCGCCTTCAGGTCATCGCCCTCGAAGGGGACGAACGCGCCCGTCGCCTGCAGCGTCGCCGACCATGTGTTGCCGATGTTCAGGACGTCGGGACCCTTGCCGCTCGTCGTCGCCGTGGTGATGTTGGTGAAGAGGTCCGACCACGGGATGACCTTGTGCTTGACGGTCACGCCCGTCTCCTTCTTGAAGCGCGCCGCCGCCTCGCTGATGACCTGGTTGTCCTGATCGATGGTCGCGCCCTGGTTCGACGCCCAGTAGTTGATCGTGGCGCCCTTGAGCTTGCCGCTCGACTCTGAGCTCGAGTCGTCGCCGCCGCACGCCGCGACCGCGAAGACGACCGCCGCGAGTGCACCGGCCGCCGATGCGCGGATGATCCTGCTCGGGAATGACATGTGGCCCCTCTCCTCCTCCGGTGGTTCGGTCACACCGCGTGTGACTCGGACTGGCTGTGCGGCAGGCTGACCAGACTCAGCTTGCGCGCGGTGGGCGCGAAGACGTCATGGAGGACGAGGGTCGCGGCGCCGATCACGCCCGCGTCCGATCCGCTGGTCGAGAGCTCCACCCGCGGCGGCGGGGCCCCGGGCTCGTCGATGCTCCGCAGTCCGTGGGTGATCGCCGCGCCGAACGGGCCGCCGAGGAGGGGGACGAGCGGCCCTCCCAGCACGATCAGCTCCGGGTCGAGGATCCGGCAGCACTCGACGACCACGCGTGCCAGGTGCTCGCCGCCGCGGTCGAGCACCGCCGCCATGCGCGGGTCGGGGTGCGCGACGAGCTCCTCGAGCGTCACCGGCGCGTCCTCGACCGGCCGGTTGGCCGGAGCCTCCAGCACGGCGCGTGCGGCCTCGCGCAGCAGGCCGGCGGCGTCGGTGAACAGCGCGAGGCAGCCGTTGGAGCCGCACTCACAGGGCGGGCCCGCCGCGTCGACCTGGATGTGGGAGATCTCCCCCGTGTTGCCCCTTAGGCCGCGATAGGCCTGACCGTCAAGGACGAGGCCGCCACCGATCCCGTCGCCGATGTAGAGGTAGACGAAGCTCTCCGCGCCCTCGCCAACCCCGCGCCAGCGCTCGCCCAGTGCGGCGGCGGTCGCGTCGTTGTCCATGATCACGCGCAGTCCGAGCACGTCGGCGACCGCGCTTGCGAGCGGGAAATGCGTCCACGAGCGGGGGTGGAGCACGTTCAGCAGCCGCCCCTCGTGCAGGTCGAGCGGGCCGGGGGCGCCGATGCCGGCGCCGAGCACCCGCTCGCGCGGGACGCCCGCGGCGGCGACCGCGTCGCCCACCAGCCCGGGCAGCCGGGCGAGGACGCGGTCGGGCGCCTCGTCATGCTCGATCGCCGTCGTAGCGCGGCCGCGGATGTCACCCGCGAGGTCGACGAGGCCGACCGCCAGGCTCGAGCGGACGAGCTGGATCCCGATCGCGTAGCCGGCGTCGGGGTCGATGCGCAGCGCGCGCTTGAGGCGCCCGCTGCCATCGACGGCATCTTCGACGACGGTCTCCGCCGCGAGCAGCCGGCGCGCGATGTTCGAGACCGTCTGGAGCGTCAGCCCCGTGGCGGCGGCGATCGCCGGCCGCCCGATCGAGCCGCTGGAGCGGACGAGATCGAGCACGACGACTTCGTTGTAGTCCTTGACCCGAGCGAGGTTGGTGCCCCACTCCCGCGGACTCCCCTCCCGGAGTGCCATGTGCGGCACCATACACACAAGGTCAAGTCATTTGACTTTAGGGGAGAGTCTGCGCGGGTCGACCGCGACGTTGGCGCGTCTGGTCGACTATCTACCAACTCCATTTGGTCTCGACCCGCGTCGGTTAGCCTCCGGCGCGGAGTGGCACGGGCCTGGTGGCCCATCCGGTCTTCAAAACCGGCAGGCCGTCGTAGCCCGGCGGTTGGAAGGTTCGATTCCTTCGCCGCTCCGTAGAGAGGGAAGCTTTGCTGTCGCTCCGTTCGGGTCGGCGGAAGGGAGCTACTGCGCCGAGGCTGCAGGTGCCCGGCTGGCAGAGACCCCGTCATCTTCCTCACCCTGATCGGAGTGGCCGCCGCCGCGGGCGTATGCCGGTGGCTGAACGCGCGCGCGTCGCAGCCGGTGCGCGGCTTCCGGCGGATCGTGCCCGTCGCGCTCATCGTGTCGCTGGTCCCCAACGTGCTCGTCTGGGCGGCGGACGGCTATGCGGGGGCGGCCTCAGCCGAGACCGTCCTTCCGCTGATGGCGATGCACGTGTGCGCGGCCGCGGCGTGCTGGTTCCTGTTGCCCGCCCTCGCCGTCCAGCCGAAGACGTTCAACCGCCGTGGAACCCCCGTCCCGAACGGAGGGTCCAGCGCCTGAGCGCCGACGCGCAGGCTCAGCGCTGGTGGAAGTTCCCACCGCAGGTACGCCAGACCCCGCGCCGCGACACCTTGGCCGAGCGCTGCGCGAGCCGGTAGGCGGAGGAGCGCCGGAACGACCTGCCGCCGATGGCCTGGACCCTCGCCCAGCCTCGGCGCACCATCTGCCGGTTGACGTCGACCGACCCGCGCGAGAGGTAGGCGAGCAGCCGCCCCGAGCGGTCGGCGCGGGCGTGTCTGGGGTCCGTGGCGAGGCGGACGCGGCGACCCGTGAGGTTGCCGCCCCGGCGCTGCATCACGAGCGAGCGGAGCGCGCTTGCCGCTTGCCGCGAGCCGCACTGCGCGGGCGCGCCGCGCCGCCGGCCCTGTGGCGCATCGATGCCGAGCAGGCGCACGGTCCGGAGCTTGCCCGAGGACAGGCGGACGCGGACGGTGTCTCCGTCGATGACGCGCACGACCTTGACCGAGAATCGCTGTCCCGCCGCCGCCGCCCCTGCACCGGCCGTCGCCGCCGCTGCACCGGCCGTCGCCGCGCCGGCAGCTCCGGTCGCCCGCCCGCCGCCGGGAAGGATCGCCGGGCCGGGCGCCGGCGCGGTGGGGTCGAGGGTCACCATGCGCGAGTGGGACGGCACGCCGTCGGCGCCGATCGCGAAGAGCATGTACACGCCGGGCGGGGCGATGTTGGCGTCGCGCGGCGAGGTCGCGCGCAGGATGCCGGCGCCGGCGGTGAAGGAGAGCGGTATGTACCGCTGCTCCATGTCGACGGAGTGGGTGACCGCGCCGAGCCGCACGAGCGCCAGCTTGCCGATCGACGCGGGGTTCGAGGTGGCGACCTCGAACGGGGTGGCATAGGGCATCCTGGCCGGCGCATAGGTGAGGTCCGGACGCGGCGCGAGCTCGCCCGATCCGTCCTTCTTGAACAGGTAGGGCGGGCTGAAGATCTCCGCGTTCTTGGCGAGGTAGCCTTCGGCGACGCAGGCGCCGCAGATGCCGCCGCCGGAGGACAGCAGGCGGCCGTCGGGGAGCAGCAGCGCGGTCGAGTGGTACTGGCGCGTGACCCGCATCGACGCCAGCGTCGTCCATTGGCTGGTGGCCGGATTCCACTGCTCGGCGGGATAGACACCGTTGGCGACGTCGACCAGCGACTCGCCCGAGGAGTTCCCTCCGGTGGCGATGACCGTCCCGTCGGCGACCACGGTCAGGTTGTGCTGCCGGCGCCCACTGGCCATCGACTCGGTCTGCGTGACCTGCGGCGTCGCGCCGTTGATGTCGATGACCCGGGAATCGGCGCTGGAGAAGGCGCCGCCCGCGACGAGGATCTTGCCGACGTCGAACATCGCTCGGCTGCCGTAGGTCCGATCCAGCGCGTCGCGATCGGCGTAGGTCTGCCACGCGCCACGGCCTTCGGTGTCGAGGCTGCGCAGCGTCTGGTCCGGGCCCGAGTAGAACGCGCGCCCGTCGGGCGCCACGTCGATCCACGGGTAGTCGGGGAGGTTCAGCGACGCGGTCGAGAGCGCGCGCAGGCGGCCGGCGGTCGTGCGCACCTCGGGCATGTCGGGCCCGCCTTCGGTGATCAGCATCTCGCCGTTGCTCAGCGGCGTGACCGACGGGTACCAGCGGCTGGCCACCATGACCGGCCCCAGGCTCCAGCGGTTCGTCGTCGGCTCGAAGGTGTGGGTCTCCTCGAGCCCGTTGAGCTCCGCGTCCAGGTTGCCGCCCGCGAGGAACACCGACCCGTCGGTCAGATGCGCCAGGCCGCTGCAGAACACGTTGAAGCCCGTCGTGACGTTGACCGGCGTGTGTGCTCCCGTCACCGGATCCCACACCGTCGCGCGCGTGAAATCGTGCTCGTCGTAGCTCTCGGCGGGAGCGTCGCCGACCGAGTCGTACGCGAGCACCTTGCCGCTCGGGAGCAACGCGGCGTGTACACCCACCACCGGCCAGTCGGTGACCGGGCCCCACGCCCCGGCCTGGCCCTCCGCGCCCCGGACCGCCGCGGCTGCGGCGGCCGCATCGCGGGCCGTCGCCCGGCTCGTCAAGCGCTCGAGCCGCGGCTCGTCCGCCGCGGAGTAGGCGACGGCGTCGTCCGCCTGGTGCGAGTGCCCCTCGTGGGCGAGCGCGCCGCCCGGGACCAGCCCGACCCCGGCAAAGGCGATCGAAGTGATGAAAACGGCCCGCCGAGCACTCATGTGAAGCAACAACTCCCCTGCCGGATCAGCGCCCGCGTGCGTACGGCCCGCTCGATCGACCGACCTTAGACGCGCACGCGGCCTCGCGACCTGGCCACGGGTCTAGCCTCGCGATGGCGGCCAATTCAACCGACGCGGACGATGCGCCGAGATATCGCGCGAAGTCCGACGGCCGCGATCGGGTCTGCGCGATCGCGCCGGAGCGCGCGACGCCCATCGCCGTCTCGATGACTGCTTCCGCGGCCCGCGCAGCGGCTCGGGCGTAGATCGTGGAGGCCCGGCGATCGTCAACGGCGGCTGGGTAGGAGTGGGTGCGAAGCGGCCTGGCGGCCACGAGTGTCGTCTCGACCGCGGTATGCGCGGTCGAGGTGACATTCGTCGCCTCGCGGCGGCTCGCTCCCGCCTCTACCCGGCCGCCGTTGCCGTCCGACGACTCCGCGGGCCCACGGAATCAGCCATCTAACCTCGCTGTTGTGCTCGGCCAGCAGCCGCGCGCGGTCGCGCAGCTCGGCGCGATCGCGGCCGGCCAGCACGCCGGTCATCAGCGAAAACGGGATCGGCTCGCGGCCGGCGGCCTCGCACGCCGCGGCGACGCGGTGCTTCATCGCCAGCAGGTCCGCGAGCGGCGCGAACGGCGTGTTGTACTCGTCCGCCCAGCGGGCCGCGAGCGCCGCGCCGCGCGGGCCGGCCTTGCCGCCCATCAGCAGCGGCGGGTGCGGGCGCTGGACCGGCTTCGGCTGCGCGTCGAGGTCCTCGAGGACGTAGTGCTCGCCCGCGAACGAGAACGCCCCGTCGGCCCACTGGCCGTGGACGATCTCGAGCTGCTCGGCGAGCATGCTCATGCGCGCCTTCAGCGGCGGGAACGGGAACCCGTAGGCCGCGTGCTCGCGCTCGTGCCAGCCCGCTCCGAGGCCGAGCTCGACGCGCCCGCCCGAGACGTGGTCGGCGGCCGCGACCATCTTGGCCACGTCAGAGGGGTGGCGGAACGTCACGGGCGAGACGAGCGTGCCGAGCCGCAGCGTGCTCGTGTGCGCGGCGAGCGCCGTGAGCGTCGTCCACGCGTCGAGCGAGCCGCGGTCGCTGCGGCCGGAGAGGTTGAGCTGGTGGTCGGAGCGGAAGAGCGCCGGGACGCCGCTTGCCTCGCAGGCCTGCGCCAGCGCGAGCCACTGCGGCCAGGTCACGCCGTCCTGGCCCTCGATCATGAGGCAGAGGTCCATCGGACGCGGATCCTACGGCGCGTACCCTCGCCCCCATGAACTGGTGGCAGCGGGGCGTCATCTACCACGTCTATCCGCGCTCGTTCGCGGACGCGGACGGCGACGGGGTCGGCGACCTGCGCGGGATCGCGGGGCGGCTCGACCACCTCGTGTGGCTCGGCGTCGACGCCGTCTGGCTGTCGCCGATCTACCGCTCGCCGATGAAGGACTTCGGCTACGACATCACCGATCACATCGCGATCGACCCGCTCTTCGGCTCGCTCGCCGACTTCGACGCGCTGGTGGCCGCCGCACACGACCGCGGGCTGCGCGTGCTGCTCGACTTCGTGCCCAACCACACCTCCGACGAGCATCCGTGGTTCGCCGAGTCGCGCGAGCTCTACCTCTGGCGCGACCCGGCGCCGGACGGCGGGCCGCCCAACAACTGGCTGAGCGTGTTCGGCGGACCGGCCTGGACGTTCGACGCCGAGCGCGGCCAGTACTACTCGCACGCCTACCTGCGCGAGCAGCCCGACCTCGACTGGCGCAACCCGGCCGTGCACGAGGCGATGCTCGGCGTGCTGCGCTTCTGGCTCGACCGCGGCGTCGACGGCTTCCGCGTCGACGCGCTGCGCCAGGTGCACAAGGACCCCGAGCTCACCGACAACCCGCCCAACCCGGAGTTCCACGCCGGGCTGCCGGAGTACGACTCGCTGCTGCCCGTCCACAGCGCCGACCACGACGACCTCACGCCGGCCGCCGCGATGGCGGAGGTGATCGCCGAGCGCGGCGGGGTCATGGTCGGCGAGCTCTACCTGCCGTTCGAGCGCCTCGTCCGCTACTACGGCGCCGGGGTGCAGATGCCCTCGAACATGCACCTCATCTCGGCCCCATGGGAGCCGCGCGCGCTGGCGGACATGGTCGAGCGCTACGAGGCCGCGCTGCCGGAGGGCGCCTGGCCGAACTGGGTGCTCGGCAACCACGACCGCAGCCGCCTCGCCACCCGCCTCGGGCCTGCCCAGGCGCGCGTGGCCGCCGTGCTGCTGTGCACGCTGCGCGGGACGCCGACCCTGTACTACGGCGACGAGCTGGGGATGCCCGACGTGCCGATCCCGCCCGAGCGCGTGCAGGATCCCTACGAGCACAACTCGCCCGGCCTCGGCGTCGGGCGCGACCCGGCGCGCACGCCGATGCAGTGGAGCGGCGCCACCAACGGCGGCTTCTGCCCGCCGGAGGTCGAGCCGTGGCTGCCGCTCGGCGACGCCGCCGCGATCAACGTCGAGGCCGAGCGGGAGGACCCGCGCTCGATGCTCAATCTCCACCGGCGGCTGCTGGCGCTGCGCCGCGGGTCGGCCGCGCTCACGAGCGGCGGCTACCGCACCCTGCACGCCGACGAGGCGACCGTCGCCTACCTGCGCGACGACACGCTCGTGGCGCTCAACCTCGCCGAGCAGGCGCACGCCGTGCCGCTCGGCGCGCTCGCCGGGCGGGTCGTGCTGAGCTCGCACCTCGACGATCGCGAGGACGATGTCGACGGTGAGCTGCGCCTGCGGCCGGCGGAGGCCGTGATCGTGGCGCTCAGCGCAGGCTCCCGGCCGGGTTGACCACGGCGCCGCGCAGCCGCACCTCGAAGTGCAGGTGCGGGCCTGTGGAGGCGCCGGTCGAGCCGACAGCGCCGATCCGCGCCCCCGCGGCGACGCACGCGCCGCGCCGGACCCGGATGCGCGACAGGTGCGCGTACCAGCTCGTCACCCCGAGCCCGTGGCTGACGACGACGAGCTTGCCGTAGCCGCCGGGGTCCCAGCCCGCGCTCACGACGCAGCCGCCGCGGGCCGCGCGCACCGGGTCGCCCGCCTGCGAGACGAAGTCGAGGCCCGCGTGGAAGCGGACGCCGCGCGGGCCGAAGGCGTCGCCCATCGCGGCCGTCACCGGGCGCAGGAAGGTGAGCGGCGAGCGCGGGGCCGGCCGGCGCAGCGCGGCGAGCGTGGCGGCGCCCGCCACGCCGTCGGCCCCCAGGCCGGCCCAGGCCTGGAAGCGGCGCAGCGCCGCGTCCGACCGCGGGCCGAGGCCGCCGTCGACCGCACCGGACGGGAAGCCGTGCGTCGCGAGCAGGAACTGGAGCGCGGCGACGTCCCACCCGCGCGCCCGCCGGGCCAGCGGCCGGCTGCCGAGCCGCGGGCGCCCGCGGCGGCCGAGCGCCCGTCGCGTCTGCGGGCCCGCGACACCGTCGACCGCGAGGCCCCGCCGCGCCTGCACGCGGCGGACGGCAGCCTGCGTCGCCGGGCCGGCGACGCCGTCGACGCCGCCCCCGTAGAGGCGCATGGCGCGCAGCGCCACCTGCAGCGCCGCGACGTCCGCCGACGGTCGCGCGGAGGCGGGCGCGGCGGCGAGCAGACCGCCGATCGCAAAGGTCAGAACCCCGGCCACGAGCTTTACGGCCACGCCGCAGCCTAGAAACACGCGCCCATCCCACGGAAGGCATGGGCGGGTTCTTGCAGGCCGTCGACGGGGTACGCGCATGAGCGTGAGGCTCCGTCGACTCACCCGGCTGGCAGGACTCGTGGCGCTGCTGCTCGTGTTCCCCGCCCCGGCCTCCGCCTCGGACCCGCTGCATCGCTACGCCGAGGGCACGTGGGCGTCGTTCGTGGCGATGACCGACGAGCGCACCGGCCTGCCCGCCGACTTCGTCGGCGCCGACGGCACCCGCAGCGCCCCGACCTCGCCCACCAACATCGGCGCGTACATGTGGAGCGCGGTCGTCGCCGAGCGGCTGCGGATCATCGGCCACCGCGAGGCGGTCGCTCGGCTCGGCCGCACGCTGACCACGCTCGAGCGGATGGAGCGGGGCGACGGCGGCCAGTACTTCAACTGGTACGACATCCGCACGGGCGCGGTGTCCCCAACCTCGCCGGGTGGCGATCCCGTCACGCCGTGGCTCTCCTCGGTTGACAACGGGTGGCTCGCCGTCGCCCTGCGCATCGTCGCGCGGCGCGAGCCGGAGCTGCGCGCGCGAGCACAGCGGCTGTTCGACTCGATGGACTTCGGCTTCTACTACCGGCCCGAGCGCAACCAGATCCTCTTCCACTACACGCCCGCGAGCGGCGACGCGCCCTGCTGCTACGACACGATCGTCTCCGAGAGCCGGATCGCGAGCTACGTCGGCATCGAGAAGGGCGAGCTGCCGCAGCGGCAGTACTACGGCCCGTTCCGCGCCTTCCCCGACAACTGCGGGATCGAGACGAAGCCGATCGGGACGACGCGCTCCTACCTCGGCCAATCCGTCTTCGAGGGCGCGCTCCCGTATGCCGGCACGCTCGTGACGCCGTCGTGGGGCGGCAGCATGTTCGAGGCGCTGATGCCGGCACTGTTCGTGCCCGAGGAGCGGTGGGGGCCGGGGAGCTGGGGCGTCAACCACCCGCTGACCGTGCGCGCGCAGATCCATCACGGGCTGACCGAGGCCGAGTACGGCTACTGGGGCTTCTCGCCCGCGAACATCCCCGAGGGCGGCTACGGGATCTACGGCGTCGACGGGGCCGGGATGGACCCGGGCGGCAACGCCTCGAACAACGACCGCACGCTCATCGACCGCGGCTACCCGGGCTGCCCCGACCGGCCGGCCAAGCCCGACCCGCCGCCGGAGGCCTACACGAACGGCGTCGTCACCCCGCACGCGACCTTCCTCGCCCTGCGCTACGCGCCGCGCGAGGCGCTCGACAATCTGCGCCGTCTCGAGCGCGACTTCCCGGGCCTGTACGGCAAGTGGGGATTCCGCGACAGCGTGAACGTGGACAGCGGCCACGTGTCGGAGTTCTACCTCTCACTCGATCAGGGCATGGTCATGGCCGCCATCGGCAACGCGCTCGGCGGCGACGTGCTGCGGCGCTCGTTCGTCACGCGCGCCACCGAGCGGACGGTCCGCCCGCTGCTCGGCGTGGAGGAGTTCGGCGCCTCGCCGCGCCGCTGCACGATCACCGGCACGCCCGGCCCCGACCGGCTGCGGGGGACGTGGCGCGCTGACGTGATCTGCGGTCTCGGCGGCGACGACCGGATTGCCGGGCGCGGGGGCGACGACGCCGTCTTCGGCGACGCCGGCGCCGACCGCATCGCCGGGCGCGGGGGTCACGACACGCTCTACGGCGGCGACGGCGCCGACGTTCTCCGGGGCGGCCCCGGCGACGACGTCATGTCCGGAGGCGCGGGCACCGACCGCTTCGCCGGCGGCCCGGGCGCCGACCACGAGGAGCAGGGCTCCTAACCGAAGGTGCGCTAGCCCTCGAGCGCGCGCAGCGAGACGACGTGCGCGGGGTTGACGGCGAGGGCGCGGCCGCTCTCGGCCTCCTCGAGCCAGGCGAGTTGCATGATCGAGCCGCGCGCGGCGGCCACGATCGCCTTCTCGACCTCCAGCGGCTCGCCGCCGATCGCGTGGCGCTCGCCGTTCACCAGCGTGATCTCGGTTGAAGGCACGCCGGGAGTCTACGGCCGCACCCGGCCGCCGAGGGGCCGGCGGCCACCCCGTGCCGCCGCGACCAGGCATGCGACGATCGCCTCACGGTCGGCCGGACTCTGGTCGTTGGCCATCGGCAGCGACAGCGCGCGGGCCGCGAGGTCCTCCGTGCGCCGCAGACTGCCCGCGATCGAGAGCGAGGCGAAGGCCGGCATCCGGTGCAGCGGGACGCTGAAGTAGGTGCGCAGCTCGACGCCGCGCTCGCGCGCGGACCCGAGCGCCGCGTCGCGCACCCCCGCCGACGGGGCGAGCAACGGCACGAACTGCCATGCCGCGCCCGCGGTGCCGGCCTGCCACGCGTAGCCGAACGGCGCCAACCGCTCGAGGAGCTCCACCGCGGCCGCCCGGCGCGCAGCGAGCACGCCGTCGTAGCCGTCGAGCACCGCCAGCGCCGTCGCGGCGGACCACTCCGGCAGCTTGGCGTTGAGCCCCGGGGCGTCGTGGACCACGCCGTCCTCGAAGCCGAAGTTCGCGAGCCGGGCCGCACGGTCCGCGACGTCCTCGCGCATCGTGGTGAGCAGGCCCCCCTCGCCGATCGCAAACGGCTTGGTCGCGTGGAACGAGAACACCTCGGCGTCTCCTTGCCGACCGAGCGGCTGCCCGTCCTCGGCCGTCGCACCGAAGCCCGCGGCCGAGTCGACCAGCAGCGGGACGCCCGCGTCGCGGGACGCCGCTTCCCAGGCCGTGCGCTGGATCATCGCCGGCGGCACGCCGAAGGTCGAGCACGCGAGGATCGCCCCGACCGATCGCCGCGGTCGGCGAGCGCGTCGCGCAACGAAGACGGGTCCAGGTGCCACGACCGTTCCTCGACGTCGACGAACACCGGCTCGAGCCCTGCCCACAGCACGGCGTTGACCGTCGCGGCGAACGTGAACGACGGCAGCAGCACCTCGCGCGCCTGCGGCTGAGCGCCCACCAGCGCCCGCAGGCCGAGCATCAGCCCGACGGTCGCGTTGCCGACCGGCACGCAGCGAACCCCGGGCCCGAGGAAGCGCTCGAGGCGCTCCGTGAGCAGCTCGTGGCACGGCCCTCGGTTGGAGAACCAGCGCGCCTCCTCCGACCGCGCGTAGTAGGCCGCGATCTCGGCGACGGGGGGCAGCTGCGGCTTCTGGAAGCGGATCAGGCCGGCGGCCCCTGCCACAGGAAGCTCGGGTAGTAGTCGCAGACGACCTCGTCGACCATGTGGAAGCGGACGCCGGCGCGCAGCATCCGCCGGCAGCGGTGCCAGTCACCGGGCTCGTCGAACAGCGCAGCGGCAAGCTCGTACTCGAACAACCGCAGCGTGCGGTGCTGCAGCGCGAGCTGCCAGCCGAACATGTGGTTGGCCGGCGGAAAGGCGCCGAGCCGCTCGGTCGTGCCATCGGGCGCATGCTGCTCGAGGCGTCCGTAGGCCACCTCGGAGCGGGTCTCGCGGGCGGCCGCGAGCAACGTGCTGACGTGCCCGGGGCGCAGCGCGTCGTCATCGTTGAGGATCGCGATCCATGCCCCGCGCGCGAGTGCCATGCTGCGGTTCAGCGGACCTGTGCCCGCGACGTACCAGCGCCGGCGTGGATCCTCGGGGTAGGGGCCGCGGACGGCGAGGTTCTCGTAGCGCACGCGCGGGTCGTCCAGGCGGGCGATGCCCTCGGCGGTCTCGGGCGGCGCGGTGTCGCCCACCACGACGACCTCGATGTCCGGGTGGTCCTGAGCCAGCGCGGACGGGATCGCGCGCTCGAGCAGCAGCTCGTGGTGGGTGTACGTCGGGATGCAGATGCTCACGAGCGGAGCGGCGTCGGTGAATGGCTCCGTGTACTCAGGGGCGCTGCGTGCCGCGGCGAGCAGCCGGCGCGTGGCGGGCTCGTCGTCGAGCGCGAGCCGGCTGAGGTCCGTGAGGTCGCGGCGCGTCTCGCGCAGCTCCTCGGCCAGCCCCTGCACGGCGGCGCCGAGCGAGCGGATCTGGACCGCCGTCGCATCCTCGCCCGGCGCCGCGGCCCCGCGCACGGCGAGCCCCATGAGCGCAAGCCGCGTCGCCGCACCGACGCGGACGTCGAGTCGCTCGCGCACCCGCCGCGCCCCGGACGCGGCCACGGTGGCGGCGGCGGCGGGGTCTGCAAGGACGCCGGTGATCGCCGCGGCGAACGCCTCCGGGGTCGCCGCCGGCTCGAGGTGGTCGATGCCGGCGCGCATGACGCGGTCGTCGCCGTCCGGGTTCGCCGAGATGAGCAGGCAGCCGGAGCTGGCCGCCTCGGCCGCGGCCGCCGTCGGGAACCCGTCGGTCACGCCGCCGTCGCCGGCCGGGTCGTCCGGCCGCTCGTGGCGCACCGGCGAGAGGAAGGCGTGACAGCGGCCGTGGAGCTCCCGCAGCGCCGCCGGCTCGAGCCAGCCGTGGTAGCTCACGCGCGGGTCGGGCGCCGCGGATGGCTCGTGCGGGCCGACGACGTGGAGGTGCACGCGCTCCCCGGCCAGTTCGCGCATCGCCGCGAGCGCGATGTCGAGGCCCTTGCGCGGCTTGGCGTCGGCGGCGAACAGCAGCTCGAGCGGTCGCGCCCCGAAGGCGCGCGGAGTCCACGCGTAGAAGGCGGTGTCGACGATCGCCGGCTCGATCGCGCTGACCTCCGGCAGCCGCTCGATGGCCGCGGGGGACCAGGAGAAGACCTGGTCGGCGGCCGCGACGAGCCGCCGCGCCTCAGCAAGCCCCGCGTCGGTGACCGTGAAGCCGCCGCCGGGATAGAGCCCCGCGTGCGCGCGCATGCCCTCGTCCCGCAGGACGCCGGACAGATCGAGCCCCTCGATCGGGCCGGGCGGCGCGGCGCCGTCGCGCCGCAGCCCGAGCACGCCGGCCATGAAGTCCAGGAACACGCCGTAGACATCCGTCACCCCGAGCGACGGCGCGAGGCGCGGGAACTGCGCGAGCGGGTGCACTGTGGCCGGGAAGGGGTCGCGCATCGCGTACATGGAGAAGAACACCGTGTCCGGCCTGGCCTCGAGCAGCGCCAGCGCGTCGGCGTACCGAAATCCGCTGCGCCGCCACGGGAAGTGGCTGTCGACGTAGGCGAGGCGGCCGCGCTGCCGGCCGCGCCGGAGCCGGCCCGCGAGCGAGCGCGCCCGTCCCTCTCCGCGACGGGACCACTGCAGCGTCGGCCGCGGGGCGTCGGGGACAAGGACCGGGACTTCGTACTGCGCGACGAATTGGGGATGGTCCATGAAGGGCGCGGGCCAATGTAGCGAGGATGTGCTGATGTCCAGTCGATGCGCATCGCGATCTACGGCTCTCGCCCCGACGGCCACGCCAAGGTGCTCCTCGACCTGCTCGACGGAAGCGAGGACCTTGCCGTCGTCGGCCTGATCGACGACTTCGACGAGAACCGGCAGCGGCAGCTGCGCGGGCGGGAGGTGCTCGGCACGGGCCAGCAACTCGCGGCGCTGCGAGCGCGCGGGCTGGAGGGCATCCTGCTCGGCTTCGGCGAGGTCAACGGCCGACGCGAGGCGATCGATCGCGTGAAGGCGGCCGCCCTGGCGCTGCCGGCCTTCGTCCACCCGAGCGCGAGCGTCTCGGCGAGCGCGGTGGTGGGCGAGGGCGCGCAGGTGCTCGCCGGCGCCTGCATCGGCGCAGACGCCAGGCTGGGCGAGGGTGTGCTCGTGAATACACGCGCGGTGGTGGAGCACGACGTGTGGCTCGGGCCCGCGAGCGTCGTCGCACCAGGCGCGGTGCTCGCCGGCCGGGTGAGGCTCCACGCGTCGGCGTTCGTCGGCGCCGGGGCGACGATCGTGCCCGACGTGGTCGTCGGCGAGGGGGCGGTCGTGGGCGCCGGGGCGGTCGTCTTGCGCGACGTCGCCCCGGATGCGATCGTCACGGGCGTGCCGGCCAGGGAACGCCCGTGACGCTCGACCAGCTGATGACCCGCGAGCTCGAGCGCTTCCGCACCGAGCACCCGCGCTCCCACGCGCTGGCCCAGCAGGCGCAGCACTCGCTGCTCGGCGGCGTGCCGATGCACTGGATGGTCCGCTGGCCCGGCGGCTTCCCCGTGTTCGCGGCGGAGGCCGAGGGTGCGCGCTTCACCGACGTCGACGGCCACGAGTACGTCGACTTCTGCCTCGGCGACACCGGCGCAATGACCGGCCACGCCCCGGAGCCGGCGCTGCGCGCGATCGCGGCGCAGGCCCCCCGCGGCATCACGCTGATGCTGCCGAGCGAGGACGCCCTGTGGGTCGGCGAAGAGATGGCGCGGCGCTTCGGGCTGCCCTACTGGCAGTTCGCGCTGACCGCGACGGACGCCAATCGCTTCGCCCTGCGGATCGCTCGGGCGGTGACGGGCCGGCCGAAGGTGCTCGTGTTCAACTGGTGCTACCACGGCACCGTCGACGAGACGTTCGCGACGCTGGCGGACGACGGCAGCGTCGTCGCGCGCGAGGGCACGGTCGGCCCGTCGGTGCCGGCGGCCGACACGACACGCGTGGTCGAGTTCAACGACGTCGAGGCGCTCGAGCGCGAGCTCGCCCACGGCGACGTCGCCTGCGTGCTGGCCGAGCCCGCGCTGACCAACATCGGCATCGTGCTGCCGGAGCCCGGCTACCACGACGCGCTGCGCGAAGCCACGCGCCGGACGGGCACCCTGCTGATCATCGACGAGACGCACACGATCTGCGCGGGCCCGGGCGGCTACACGGCGGCGCACGGGCTCGAGCCCGACATCCTCACGATCGGCAAGCCGCTCGCCGCGGGCGTGCCGGCCGCGGCGTACGGGTTCTCGGAGGCGGTGGCGGAGCAGGCGAACGCCGCGATCGAGGAGCAGCTCGCCGACATCGGCGGCATCGGAGGCACACTCGCTGCCAACGTGCTCTCGCTCGCCGCGATGCGCGCGACGCTCGCCGAGGTCCTGACCGAGGAGGCGTTCGGCGCGATGATCTCGCTCGGCGAGCGCTTCGAGGCGGGCGTGCGGCAGGTGATCGAGACGCACGGCCTTGACTGGCACGTGACCCGGCTCGGCTGTCGCGTCGAGTACCTCTTCCACGCCGAGCCGGCGCGCACCGGCGCGCAGGCCGCGGCGGCCGGCGACGAGGCGCTCGACCGCTTCATCCACCTCTACGCGCTCAACCGCGGCATCCTGTTGACGCCGTTCCACAACATGGCGCTCATGTCACCCGCCACGACCGCGGCCGACGTGGACCGCCACACCGAGATGCTCGACGCCGCGGCGGCCGAGCTGATGGCCTAGCTCGGGACGGCGCCGCGCGCGTACCAGGCGCGCGCGTCGAGGTCGAACGGTCCCTCCGGCTCGCCGAGCTGCCGCCGGCAGTCGTCGCGGATCGCGTCCTGCTGCTCGGCCGTGAGCTCGGCCAGACGCTGGCCCGCAGGGCCGACGGCGTAGGTGAACGGCGTCCAGAAATCGTCGAAGCTCTCGTACTGCGCGGAGGTGTCCAGCGTGCCGCTCTGGATGTCCTCGAGGCCGGCGCGCTCCAGCACCGCGGCGATCTCGCCCTCGCGGAAGCCAACCCTCGCCTGCTCGCCCTGCGAGCCGGGATCGACCGTCCGCACGGCGCGCCAGAACGTGCTCAGCATCGGCATCCCGCCGCCCGGGAGGTCCCACATGCACTGCGCCACGACCCCGCCTGGCCTCGTCACCCGCGCCATCTCGCGCGCCCCTGCGTCCGCGTCGCGCATGAAGGCGATCACGAGCGAGGAGAGGGCGACGTCGAACGTGTCGTCGTCGAACGGCAGGTCCTCTGCGGTGGCCTCGCGCACGTCGGCGCCCGGGTGGCGCTCGCGATTCGCGACGGCGAACTGCGGTGTCGGGTCGATCGCGGCCACGTGGTCCTCGCCGAGGCGCCCGACGAGCTCGTGCGTCAGCCCGCCCGGCCCGCAGCCGACATCGAGCGCGCGCATCCCGGCGCTCACGCCGGCGGCGTCGGCGAGCGCGACCGCCAGCCGCGGCACGTAGCGCCCCATGAAGCGGTCGTAGTGCTCAGCGGGCGAGCTGAAATGCATCGGGGCAGTGAACTTGACCCAACTGGCCGCGTCAAGGGTGTACGGTCGGCGCGCCGCCTGGTCTTTGACGGACTCCTAGTCATGCGACAGCACGCCCGCGTTCGCGGACCAGCCGCCCTCGTAGGCGGTCACGGCGCCGTCGGCGACGTGCACGATGCGGTCGGCGATGCGGTCGAGGAAGTAGCGGTCGTGCGACACGGCGACGACCGTGCCGTCGAAGCGCTCGAGCGCGTCCTCGAGCACCTCGATCGAGTCGATGTCGAGGTGGTTGGTGGGCTCGTCGAGCACGAGGCAGTTCGGGCCGTCCTGCATCAGCCCGAGGAACGCGAGCCGCGTCCGCTCGCCGCCGCTGAGCGTCGCCACCGGCCGCCGGATCTGCTCGTAGTCGAACAGGAAGCGCATCAGCAGCCGCACCGCCGCCTCCTCGGTCATCGAGCGGCCCGAGCGCAGCGCCTCGATCACGGACTGCCCGCCGGGGATGTCGCCCGCCGCCTGTGACAGGTAGCCGACCTCGATGCTCGGGCCGACCCAGCGGCCGCCCGAGCGCGGCTCGAGCTCGCCCGCCAGCACGCGCGCCAGGACGGTCTTGCCGGCGCCGTTCGGGCCGACCACCCCGACGCGCTCCCCGCGCGTGATCTGAGCTCGACGTCGAGCAGCACCGGGTCCTCCCCGAACGCGAAGTCGGCCCCGTCGAGCGCAACGACGCGCTGGCCGCCGCGTGAGGCGCTGCGCAGCTCGAGCGCCATCTTGCGCCGCTCGAACACGGGCCGCTCGACCTTCTCCATCGAGTCGATCTGGCGCTGCTTCACACGCGCCCGCGTGGCGTGGCGCTTGTCCTCCGTGATGTGCGCCCAATGGCGGAAGCGGCGGATCGCCTCCTCCATCCGCGCGATCTCCTTGCGCTGCGTGACCCACTGCTGCTGCTGGCGCTCGAGCTCGAGCCGGCGCGCGACCGTGTAGGCCGAGTAGGCGCCCGGCCACATGCGGATGCGGCCGCGGTCGAGCTCGGCGATGGCGTCCACGCACTCGTCGAGCAGGTGGCGGTCGTGGGAGACCATCAGCACCGCTCCGTCGAAGCCGTCGATCAGCTGCTCCAGCGCGTCGCGCCGGTTCATGTCGAGGTGCGCCTCGGGCTCGTCGAGCAGCAGCAGCCCCGGCCGCCGCGCCAGGCAGGCCGCCAGCGCGACGAGCTTGCACTGGCCGCCGCTGAGCTCGCGGGTCGGCCGTGAGAGCGCGTCGTCCTCGAGCCCGAGCGCGTACAGGTGGCTGCGCGCCTCGGTGGCGGCGCGCTCGCCGCCGAGCTCGCCCCAGCGCGCGAGCAGGCGCTCCTGGTGGGCGAGCGCGCGCTCGAGCTTGCGCATGTCGCCGGCCAGCGCGGGGTCGGCGAGCCGCTGCTCGGCCTGGGCCAGCTCGCGCTCGAGCGCGGTCAGCTCCGGGCGCGCGTCGAGCACCGTGGCGAGCGCGGCCCGGTCATCGCCCTCGACGATCTGCGGGAGCGACGCGAGCACGAGCCCGCGGCGGCTCGTGACCGTGCCGGCGTCGGGGTGCTCGACCCCGGCGAGGATGCGCAGCAGCGTTGACTTACCGCCGCCGTTGGGCCCGAGGATGCCGATCCGCGCCCCGTCGGCCAGCTCGAGGTCGAGCTCGGACAGCACCGCGCGGCCGCCGAACGACTTGACGATGCCGCGCGCGGACAGCAGCGGGACCGACGCTACGGGTTCTCCTCCTGGTAGCGCGTCCGGCCCTGCTCGACCGCCTCGGCGGCGGCGGCGCTGTCGTCCCATCCCTGGACGTCGACGTCCTTGCCCTCCGGCTGCTTGTACATCGAGTAGAAGTGCTCGATCTCGGTGCGCAGCTGCTTGGGCATGTCGTCGAGCTCCTCGACCTCATCCCAGGCGGGATCGTCGGTGGGGACGCAGACGAGCTTGTCGCTCTGCCCCTCCTCGTCCGTCATCCGCAGCATGCCGACGGGCCGCACCGCGATCAGGCAGCCGGGGAAGGTCGCGGCGGACACGCACACGAGCGTGTCGAGCGCGTCGCCGTGCGGGCCGATCGTGTTGGTGATGAAGCCGTAGTCGGTCGGATATACGACCGAGGAGAAGAGGAAGCGGTTGAGCTTGATCGCCTGCAGCTCCGGGTCCCACTCGTATTTGTTGCGCGAGCCCCGCGGGATCTCGATCAGGCAGTGGAGGTTGGTGGCGTCGTCCATGGGCGCTGCGAGCATTATGCGCATGCACAAAGAGTTTCGGGACTTCGTGCTGCGCGGCAACGTCGTCGAGCTCGCGATCGCCGTCGTCATCGGTGCCGCGTTCGGCGCACCCGTCACCGCGTTCGTCACCTCCTTCGTCACCCCGCTGCTCGCCGCGGTCGGGGGCGAGCCGGACTTCTCGGCGCTCGCCTTCACCATCAACGGCTCGAGGTTCACCTACGGCGCGTTCTTCAACGCGCTCCTCTCGTTCCTGATCATCGCGGCGGTCGTGTTCTTCCTGATCGTGCGGCCGCTGAACGCGCTGATCGAGCACAAGCGCACCGAAGAGCCGGTGGCCGAGGTCACCCGCGCGTGCCCGGAGTGCCTGTCGCAGATCCCGCCTGCCGCACGCCGCTGCGCGTTCTGCACCGCCGAGGTCGGGACTGCCTGACCTCAGCGGGGAGGCTCGTCGCCGACCGTCCGGCCGTCGCGGCCGACGTAGCCGTCGGCGCCGCCGACGCACAGGTACACGGCCTCCTCGCTGTCGGAGGGGTTGCGGAAGCGGCGGACGGTGGCGGCGTCGACGCGAGCGAGTCCGCCCGGGCCGAGCTCGTGGTCCACCTCGTCGTCGCCCTCGCCGAAGGTGAACTCGACCGTGCCGCGATGGACGAGGTAGAGCTCCTCCTGGCGGTCGTGGTAATGCGGCCCGCTGGCGTAGCTCGGCGGCATCACCACCGCGTTGACGCCGAACGCCTTGACGTCGAGCTCGCGCCGCACCTTGCGGAAGCCCGGCCCGCTGCCCATCCCGTCGATGCTGCCGACGGCCCAGCCGTCACCTGTCGTCGTCTCCGTCATCCGTGTCCTCCTCGTCCTCTTCGCGGATCAGCTGGTAGGCAGTGAACACCAGGAGCGCGGCGAAGCCGTACTCGAGGCCCCGCTCGGGCACCGCATTGGCGATCACCACGCCCGCGAGGCTGCCGCCGATCGCCAGCACGCCGACCAGCAGCCCGGGGCGCAGCCGCAGGTTCCCATACGTGTGCTGGCGCCACGCACCGACGGCCGCGACGGGCACGACCGCGAGCAGCGAGGTCGCCTCCGCCTCGAGCTGGGTCAGGCCGGCGAAGAACACGAGCGCCGGCACGAACATGATCCCGCCGCCGACGCCGAACAACCCGGCGAGCAGGCCGGCGCCGATCCCGACCAGCATCAGCGGCAGCGGATCGGACATCAGACGACGAGGATGATGGCCACCACGATGAGCAGCGCCGCGAACCCGAGCCGCAGCGTCCGGATCGGGATGTGCTGCTGCAGCGCCGTCCCGGCTACCACGCCGACCACGGCCGGGAACCCCACGACGGCGGCCTCGATGGGGTCGGCGTTGCCGTAGATCGCCTGCAGACTGCCGGCTGCCGTCGCGATCACCGCGATCGCGGCCAGCGAGGTGGCGGCCGCGACGCGGGTCGGGTAGCCGAGCGCGAGCGCGAGCAGCGGCACGATCACGACCCCGCCGCCGACCCCGAAGAGCCCCGAGAACAGCCCGGCCACCGTGCCCACGGCGGCGAGCTGAAGGGTCCTGGGCATCGCGGGGCATACTAGGGGCGTGCCCGCCTCGACCGCCTCCCTCGATGAGCTCCTCCGCCCCCTGAAGGAGGACCCGGAGCACTCCGCCGTCCTGCTCGACGTCGACGGCGTGCTCGCGCCGATCGTCTCCCATCCCGACGACGCGCACATGCCCGAGACGACCCGCCGCCCGCTGATCGAGGTCGCCCGGAAGTACGGCGTCGTGGCCTGCGTCTCGGGCCGGCGCGCCTCCGACGCCCGCCGCGTCGTCTCGCTCGGCTCGATCGCCTACCTCGGCTCGCACGGCTCGGAGATCCTGCGCCCGGGCTCGATCTCGACCGAGATGGACCGCGAGCTGCAGGCCTGGACCCGGCGCGTGCAGAACTTCGCCCGCGAGCACTACTCCGAGGAGCTCCGGCGCCTGCGCGTGCGGCTCGAGGACAAGGAGGCGATCGCGGCGCTGCACTGGCGCGAGGTGCCCGACGAGGAGGAGGCCGAGGCCGCCATCCGCGAGGTCGCCGAGGCTGCCGAGAAGGCCGGCTTCAACGCGCACTGGGGCCGCAAGGTGCTCGAGATCCGCCCGCCCGTGCGGATCGACAAGGGCGCCGGGATCGTCTCGCTGCTGCGCGATACGGAGCTCGCGGCTGCGATCTACGTCGGCGACGACACCACGGACCTCGACGCCTTCCGCGGCCTCGGCGAGCTGGTCGAGCTGGGCTCGCTGAAGCAGGCGCTGCGCGTCGGCGTCAGCTCCGACGAGACGCCGCCCGCGCTCGAGAAGGCGGCCGACGTGATGGTGGACGGCACCGACGGCGTTCGCAACCTGCTCCGCGCCCTGATCGCCTGATGACTGATTCCATGGAATCAATCGTCTAGCGCCCGCGGCGCGTGCGCTTCGTCGACTTCCTCAAGGCGACGGTCCTCCTCAGCGGCGGTGCGGCGACGCTGCTCGCCGCGATCACGCTGATCGCGCTCACCCAGGACGTCGAGCCGGGCGCCGTCTACCTGAGCGCCGGCTGGTGGGTGACCGCGGGGCTGCTCGGCGTCTGGCTCGGGCGCCGCGCGGAGGCGAGCCCGCCGATCACGCGGCTGCTCGCGGGCGCGCGGGCGGAGCGGTCACTGCCCGAGCAGCGGCCCGGCATGACCGTCGTCAACCGGCTGTGGCCGCTGCTGCTCTCGACCTTCACGGCCGGCGTGATCGGCTTCGTCGCGCCGCAGATCGCCGCGGTGGCCGCGGGCTTCGCGATCATCTGGGCGCTCGCCTGGCGGCGCCAGGACTCGGCGGTGGCGGCGATCGAGGAGCGCGACGGCGTGCGCTTCTACGTCGAGAAGACCTCGCCGCTGCAGCCGATGCAACTCGTGCGCACACCGGGCTTCAGCGGCTCGTTCCTGCCGCAGCGACAGGTCTAGTTCTCAGAAGAGCGAGACCAGGCCGACGAGGCAGGGGGCGACGACGAGCGCCGGGAGGAAGTTGCCCACGCGCACGTCCTTGAGGTCGAGCAGCTTGAGCCCGATCCCGATGATCGTCACGCCGCCCGCGCTCGTCATCACGGCGAGCGCCTCGCCCTCGAGCAGGTCGTCGAACACCCCGGCGCCGAGCGTGATCCCACCCTGCACGATCAGGATCGTAACGATCGACAGGCCCACGCCCCAGCCCAGCGTCGCGGCCAGCGCGATCGCGGCGAAGCCGTCGAGCACCGCCTTGGTCGCAAGCGTCTGGTAGTCGCCGGTGAGGCCGTCCTGGATCGAGCCGACGACGGTGAGCGAGCCGACGCAGAACAGCAGCGACGCGCTCACGAAGCCCTCGGAGACGGTCGATCCCTCCGCCCTGGAGAGCCGCGCCTGCACCCGGTCGCCGAGCGCCTCGAGCCGCCGCTCGATCCCCAGCGCCTCGCCGAGCAGACCGCCGATGAGGACGCCGCCGAGCACGTAGAGGGGCGTCGACTGCGAGGTGTCCTCACGGCCCCAGGCGAGCGCGAGGTCGACGCCGATCACGAGCGTGACCATGCCGAGGCCGGCGAGCACGCGCTGGCGCATCCCCTCGGGCAGCCGCGCGCCGACGGTGACGCCGATCAGCGTGCCGGCCAGGACGGTGGCGACGTTGATGAGGGTGCCCGTCATGAATCCATCCCCGCCCGCCACAATGGCAGCCGATGCCTCGCGCCGACGTCCTGCTGGTCTCGCTCGGAGGCACCGCCGGGCTGCGCGAAGCCGACGCCGAGCTCGCCGCCTCGCTGCGGCGGGCCGGCGCCGTGGTCGCGGAGGCGCACGCCGCGCGCGTGCGCGAGTGGCGCACCTACGCGCTGATCGAGCTCGCGTGGACACGCTCGGCGCGCGCCGCGGCGCAGGAGGGGATCGCCGCGCACCGCCCGCGCTCGATCGTCTACTCCTCCACCACCGCCGCGCTGCTCGCACCGGCGCCGGGCGCGATCCGCTTCGACGCCCCCGCGGCCGGCAACCGCCCGGGACGGCATGGGATCTGGCAGCGGCCGGTCGAGCGGCGGCGGCTGGCGGACGCGCAGCTGCTGGTGCCGTGGAGCGAGGGCGGGCTCGCCGAGGCGCCGCGCCCGCGCGCCGATGCGGTCGTCGTGCCGGTGCCGGTGGCGCCGAGCGGACCGGAGAACGGGGAGCGCGACATCGCGGCGATCACCTACGGCGCCAACCCGGAGAAGAAAGGCCTGGACCGCGTCCTGGCCGCCTGGGCGGCGGCGCGACGACCGGGCGAGGAGCTGCTCGTGGCCGGCCTCGACGGCGCGGCGACCGAGGGCGTGCGCTCCACCGGGATGCTGCCGCGCGCGGAGTACCGGGCGCTGCTGCGCCGGGCGCGCGTCTTCGTCTGCGCGCCGCGCCGCGAGGACTACGGGATCGCGCAGCTGGAGGCGCTCGCCGACGGCTGCATGCTCGTCACGACCCCCTCGCCCGGGCCCTACGCCGCGCTGCCCGTGGCGCGAGCGCTCGACCCGAGGCTCGTCGGTGGCGTGGCAGAGGGGATCCGCACGGCCCTCGACGATCCGGCGCCGGGGTACGCCGAGCGCGCGCTCGTGGCGCTCGCGCCGTGGCGGCCCGAGGCGGTCGATCGCGTGGTCGCCGAGCAGCTGCTCCCGCGGTTACAGTCGCTCGCATGACCCCGCTCGCCGCCCAGTCCGTCCTCATCACCGGCGCCGCGCACGGCATCGGCGCGGAGGTCGCGCGCCGGCTCGCCGCCCGCGGGGCGCGCGTCTCGCTCGTCGGACTCGGCGCCGACGCGCTGCGGCAGGTCGCCGCGGACTGCCCCCGCGCGATCGTCTTCGACGCCGACGTCACCGACCAGGAGGCGCTCGACGCCGCCGTGGCCGGGACGGTCGAGGCGTTCGGCGGCATCGACACCGTGTTCGCCAACGCCGGCATCGGCGCTCCCGGCTTCGTGCGGACGATGGACCCCGAATCGTTCGAGCGCGTCATCGAGGTCAACCTCATCGGCGTCTGGCGCACGATCCGGGCCTGCCTGCCGCACGTGATCGAGCGCCGCGGCTACGTGCTGCCGGTCGCCTCGATGGCCGCGATCCTGCCGCCGGTCGGCCTCGGCGCCTACGGCGCCGCGAAGTCCGGCGTCGAGGCGCTCGGCCAGGCGCTGCGAGTCGAGACGCAGGGCTTCGGGGTGGGCGTCGGGGTCGCGTACTTCTCCTGGATCGACACGGAGATGGTCCGCGGGGCGGACCGCACCGAGCTCGGAGCGACCATGCGCTCCACACTCAGGGGCCCGCTCGCCAAGACCTACCCGGTGAGCGCCGCCGCCGAGGCCGTCGTGCGGGGGATCGAGCAGCGCAGCCGCATCGTCGCCTGCCCGCGCTGGCTGGTCGCGTTGATGGCGCTCCGGCCGCTGCTCCCACGCCTGACGGAGCTCGCCACGCGGCGCGACATCGCCGAGTTCGACCGCATCGCCGAGCGCGAGGTCGCGACGAGCGGCTCAGACCCGGTGGGCGCCGGTGGCGCGGCGGAGCTGGCCTCCAGAACATCAACTGCGCATTGAGGGGAAGGTGCGAGCTGCCGCGGCGGCTCGCGAGGCCGGGGCACTTCACACCCACGCCTACCTAGCCGCCCTTGACGTTGACCTTCAGCCCGCCACACGCTTGCGCAGCGGCGCGAACTCCGCCCACGGCAGCGTGTTCGCCACCTGCTCCGGCGTCAGCCAGGCCCGCCGCGCGGTCGCGATCCCGTAGGGCAGCAGGCCGAAGTTGCGCACCGAGTGCGCGTCGGTGTTGACGAGCACTCGGACGCCCGCGGCCGCTGCCGCGCGCGCGTGCAGCTCGTTGAGGTCGCGGCGGTCGGGCGCCGAGTTGATCTCGATCATCGTCCCCGTCCGCGCCGCCGCCTCGATGACCCGCTCGATGTCGAGTCCGTAGGCCGGCCGCGTCTCGATCTTGCGACCGGTCGGGTGGCCGATCGCGTCCACCAGGGGATGCTCGATCGCGGCGATCATGCGGTCGGTCATCTCCCGCTCACCCATCGAGAACGACGTGTGGATGGAGGCGATCACCCAGTCGAGCCGCCCCAGCAGCTCGTCCTCGTAGTCGAGCGAGCCGTCGGTGAGGATGTTCACCTCGGTCCCCGCGAGCAGCTCGAGGCCGTCGAGCCGCGCGTTGAGCGCGTGGACCTCCTCGATCCGCGCCTCGAGCGCCTCCGGCGTCACGTGGTCGCCGAAGCCGTGGGAGGCGGAGTGGTCGGTGACGGCGAGGTACTCGCGCCCGCGGGCGAGCGCGCCCTCGGCCATCTGCTCGAGCGTCTGGCGGCCGTCGGAGAGCGTGGTGTGGCAGTGCAGGTCGCCGCGGATGTCGTCCTCGGTCAGCAGGCGCGGGAGGCCTGGCCCCCCGGACGCGGCCGCCTCGAGCTCGCCGCGGCCCTCGCGCAGCTCGGGCGGGATGAACTCGAGGCCGAGGCGCTCGTAGACCTCCTCCTCGGTCGCGCAGCGCAGGGTCTCACCCGTCTCGTCGTCGAGGATCCCGTACTCCGAGACGTGCAGGCCGCGCCGCACGGCCGCCTCGCGCAGCTGCACGTTGTGGGCCTTCGAGCCCGTGAAGTGCTGCAGCACGTTGCCGAACTGGTCGGGCTCGACGACCTTGAGGTCGACCTTCATGCCCGAATGTGTCAGCACGCGCGCACCCGCCTCGCCCGCGGAGTGCACGGACTCGACCAGCGGCAGCTCGGCGAGCGCGGCGACGAGCGCGACGGGGTCCTGCGCCGTGGCGATGATGTCGAGGTCCTTGACCGAGTCGGCCTTGCGGCGCAGCGAGCCGGCGACCTCGACGCGCTCGGCGGCGGGGTGCGAGCGCAGCGCGCCGACGATCTGCTCGGCGATGTTCTCCGCGCGCGAGAGCAGGATGCGCGGCGCCGGGCCGCCCTCCTCCGACTCGGCCAGCACCTTCAGCAGCGTCTCCTCCACCTTGGCGCCGAAGCCGCGCAGCCCGCGGATCTTCTGCTGCTCGGCGGCCGCCCGCAGCGCGTCGAGCGAGTCCACGCCGAGCTCGTCGTAGAGCCGCCGTGCGCGCTTGGGCCCGAAGCCCGGCAGGTGCATCACGGAGATCAGCCCGGACGGGAACTGCGCGCGCAGGCGCTGCGAGGTCGGGATGTCGCCCGTCTCGTCGAGCGCCTGGATCTTCTCCTGCAGCGTCTTGCCGACGCCGGAGACCTCGGTCGCGCGCCCCTCGCGGGCGAGCTGGGCGACCGATACCGAGGCCTCGCGCACGGCCTTGGCCGCCGTGCGGTAGGCGATCACGCGGTAAGAAACCGCGCCGTCGAGCTCGTAGAGGTCCCCGAGCTCGTCGAAGGCGGCAGCGATCTGTGCGTTCGTGAGGTCGGCCATCGGCGCGCACTAGCGTACGGCGAAGGTGCCCGGTCCCGTCTGGCTGATCCTCCCCACCTACGACGAGGCCGCGTCGCTCGCGGCCGTCGTCGCCGCCGCGCGGGCGGCGCTCGCGGGCGAGGACCACCAGGTGCTCGTGGTCGACGACGCCTCACCCGACGGCACCGGAACCGTGGCCGAGCGGCTCGGCGCCGAGGTGCTGCACCGGCCGGCCAAGCTCGGGCTCGGCAGCGCCTACGTCGCGGGCTTCGCGCACGCGCTGAGCGCGGGGGCGGAGCTCGTCTGCCAGCTCGACGCCGACGGCTCGCACGACCCCGCCGCGCTCCCCGGCATGCTCGCCCTCGCCCGCGGCTCGGCCGACCTCGTGCTGGGCTCGCGCTATGTCCCGGGCGGTGGGATCGTCGGTTGGAATCCCGCCCGCCGCGCCGTCTCGCGCGCGGGCTGCGTGTACGCGCGCGCCGTCCTGCGCGTCCCGGTACGCGACCTCACCGGCGGCATGAAGGTCTGGCGCGCCGACGCACTGCGCGCGATCGACGCCGCGGGGGTCCGCTCGCAGGGCTATGCGTTCCAGATCGAGCTGACCCATCGCGCGCTGCAGCGCGGCCTGCGCGTCGTGGAGGTCCCGATCGTGTTCCGCGAGCGCAGCGGGGGCACGTCCAAGATGACCCCCCGGATCGCGCTCGAGGCGGCGTGGGTCGTGCCTGCGCTGCGCTCATCCTCGCGGCCGGTGATGCCGAAGTTAAGGGCATGAACACGGAGAACATGGCCCTGGTCCAGGGATGGGCCGACACCCGCTCGACGCTGCGACGCTGGAAGCTCCGCCCCGGGCACGCGCTCGTGCCCTGGTCCATCGGCTCGCTCGCGATCACCGGGCTGCTGCTCGGCGCGACGTGGATCATCGGCGTCTTCTCGACTCCCGACCTGACAGCGGTCTACTTCCCCGGCCTCGCCTACGAGTCCACGCTCGGCGACTTCGGCTTCATCCTCTATCGCAACGGCCTCGTCCTGGCACTCCACGGCTTCGCCTGCGTGGCCGGGTTCATGGCCGGCTCCTCGCTGCCCCAGGTCGCCGAGGGCTACTCCGGCATCTGGCGCTGGATCCACGACAAAGCCGGTCCGCTGGCGATCGGCTTCGTCGTGATCGCCACGCTGTTCTCGCTCACCACCCAGGCGTGGGCGCTCGGCATGGCGGCGTCATCCCTCTCGGCGCGGCTGGACATCTCGCCCGCGATGCTCATTCTCGGCCTCGCGCCGCACGCGGTGCCCGAGCTGTTCGCGCTCTTCCTCCCGCTCGCCGCCTGGACGATCGCCGCCCGCAGGAAGGCCTGGAACGAGCTGCTCGCCGCCACCTTCGTCACCGTCGCGATCGCGATCCCGATCATCGTCGTCTCCGCCGCGATCGAGGCCTGGGTCTCGCCGCGCGTGCTGCTCGCGCTCGCGGGGTGACCGCGAGATCCCTCGCTATACTTTGTGAAGTATCCACGCGGTAGCGACCCCCGAAAGGACCCACCACAGATGGCCGACATCCAGCACGTGACCGACGCCGACTTCCAGGCCGAGGTGCTCGAGTCCGAGCTGCCCGTGCTGGTCGACTTCTGGGCGCCGTGGTGCGGGCCCTGCCGCGTCGTCGCTCCCGTCCTCGAGGAGATCGCCGGCGAGCGCGAAGCCGAGCTGAGGATCGTCAAGGTCAACATCGACGAGAACCAGCAGATCGCCATGGACTTCCAGATCCTCGCGATCCCGACCATGGTGCTGTTCCGCAACGGCGCGGAGGCCAAGCGCATCCAGGGCGCGATGCCCAAGAAGCGCCTCGAAGCCGAGCTCGAGCCGGCGCTGGCCTAGCGCCGCGGAGGCCGGCGGTGGCCTCCAAGCTGTTCCCGATGCTCTCGTGCGGCGACCTCAAGCGATCGCTGGCGTTCTATGTCGACGACGTCGACGGCGTCGTCGCGCGAGCGGGCGCGGAGGGCTTCGAGGCGGTCGCCGATCCAGCCGATATGCCGTGGGGCGAGCGGGTCGCCTGGATCGCCGATCCCGACGGCAACCTCGTGATGCTCACGCGCTAGTGCGCGCCACCGCGATGCGCAGCTCCCGGCCGTCGATGGTGGCGGCCGCCCCGTCGGTGCCGTCGCCGTAGTCCACCGTCCGCGCGAGGGTCTCGTTGGTGAGATACCCCTCGTGCGCACGCGCGGCGGCGAGCAGCTCGTCGTCGCCGCCGAGGCGCAGCGCGATGCGGTCCTCGACCGCGAGGCCCGCGGCCTTGCGCGCGTTCTGCACCGCGTGGACGACCTCGCGCGCGAGCCCCTCGCGGCGCAGCTTGTCGTCGAGCTGGAGCTCGAGCGCCACCGCGTGCGAGCCCTCGCGCTCGAGCTGGTAGCCGTCGAGCGGCTTCATCGCGAGCTGCAGGTCGTCGGGGCCGAGGTCGTGGTCGTGGCCGTCGACGCTCACGCCGACGCGCGTGCCCGCCCGCAGCGCGTCCGCGACGTGCGCGGGATCGAGCGACTCGACCGCGGCGGCCAGAAGCGGCATCAGCTTGCCGAACCGCGGCCCCAGTGAGCGGTAGTTCGGCTTGATCTCGTAGCTGCCGAGGTCGTCCGCCTGCGCGACGTAGCGGAGCTCCTTGACGTTGAGCTCCTCCCGGACGACGTCCCCGAGCCGGTCGAGCGCCGCGCGCTCGCGGTCCCTGGCGACCACCACGGCGGCGCGCAGCGGCTGGCGCACCTTGAGCTTGGACTGGCTGCGCGCGGACAGCCCGAGACCGACCGTCTGGCGCGCGACGCCCATGTCGAACTCGAGCGCGTCGTCGCGCTCGCCCGCCTTGGGCCAGTCGCACAGGTGCACGCTCGGCTCGCTGCCGTCGAGGTTGTCGTAGATCTCGTCGGCGATGAACGGGCAGAACGGCGCCAGCAGCTTCGCGACGGTCACGAGGCAGGTGTGGAGCGTCCCGAAGGCAGCCTCCTCGCCATCCCAGAAGCGCCGGCGCGAGCGCCGGACGTACCAGTTGGAGAGGTCGTCGACGAAGGCCGCGATCGCGTGCCCGGCGCGCGTCGCGTCGTAGTCGTCGAGGCGCTCGCGCACCTCCGCGACGGTCGCCTCAAGGCGCGAGAGCGCCCAGCGGTCGAGCTCCGTCGCCGGCCCCGCGTGCTCGGCGACGTCATTGACGTTCGCGTAGAGGACGTAGAAGCCGTAGGTGTTCCAGAGCTGGAGCAGGAACTGGCGCACCGACTCGCCGACGGTCTCGGTCGAGAACAGGTAGCCGTCCCACGGCTGCTTGGAGGTCAGGAAGTACCAGCGGAAGGCGTCGGCGCCGTGGCGATCGATGACCCCCCACGGCGGGACGATGTTGCCCAGCGACTTCGACATCTTCTTGCCCTCAGGGTCGGCGATGTGCCCGAGCACCAGCACCGTCTCGTAGGGCGAACGGTCGAACAGCAGCGTCGAGACCGCGATCAGTGAGTAGAACCAGCCGCGCGTCTGGTCGATCGCCTCGCAGATGTAGTTCGCGGGATAGCGCTGCTCGAACAGCTCCTGGTTCTCGAACGGCGCGTGGTGCTGGGCGAACGGCATGCAGCCCGAGTCGAACCAGACGTCGATCACCTCGGGCACGCGGCGCATCGGCTCCCCGCAGTCCGCACACGGCCACGAGGGCGTGTCCACGTGGGGCCGGTGCGGGTCCTCGAGCGTCTCGCCCGAGCGCTCGGCCAGCTCGGCGAACGAGCCCATGCACTCCGCGTGGCCGTTCTCGCAGCGCCACACCGGCAACGGCGTGCCCCAGTAGCGCTCGCGCGAGATCGCCCAGTCGACGTTGGTCTCGAGCCAGCGCCCCATGCGCCCGTGCTTGATGTGCTCCGGGTGCCAGTCGACGGTCTCGTTGGCGGCCAGCAGGCGGTCGCGCAGCTGCGACGTCCCGATGTACCACGACGGCTTGGCGTAGTAGAGCAGCGGCGTGCCGCAGCGCCAGCAGTGCGGGTAGGCGTGCAGGTAGGTCTCGGCGCGCAGCAGCCGCCCGCGCTCGCGCAGGTCCTCGACGATGTCCGCGTCGGCCTCCTTGACCCAGCGGCCGGCGTACGGGCCCATGCGGTCCTCGTAGGTCCCGTCGAGTCGCACCGGGTTGATGACCGCGATCCCCTGCTCCTGACCCAGCCGGTAGTCGTCCTCGCCGAACGAGATCGACGTGTGCACGAGGCCCGTGCCGTCGTCGGCGCTCACGAAGTCGCCGGGCAGCACGGTGTGGCCCTTGGGCCCGAACTCCTCCGTCGCGATGAAGTCGAACGGCGGCTCGTAGCGGGTACCGAGGATGTCGCGCCCGTGGAAGCGCTCGGCGACGCGCGCGTCCTCGCCGAGCACGCCGGCCACGCGCGCCTCGGCGAGCACGAAGCCGTCCTCCGTGCGCACGTAGGGGAGGTCGGGCGCGACGGCGAGCGCGGCGTGAGAGAGCACGGTCCACGGCGTCGTCGTCCACGCCAGCAGCCGATCGCCGGCGCGCAGCGGGCCCACGGGCTCGGTGATCGGGAACGTCACGTAGATCGACGGGTCCTCGACGTCCTGGTAGCCCTGCGCCACCTCGTGCGAGGACAGCGCGGTGCCGCAGCGCACGCAGTACGGCACGACCTTGTGGCCCTCGAACAGCAGCTCCTTCTCCCACATCGTCTTGAGCGCCCACCACACCGACTCGATGTAGTCGGGGTCGAGCGTGCGGTAGGGGTGCTCGAGGTCGACCCAGTAGCCGATGCGCTCGGTCAGCGCGGTCCAGTCCTCGAGGAACTCGAACACCGACTCTCGGCACTGCTGGTTGAACTCGGCGATGCCGTAGCGCTCGATGTCGTCCTTGGAGGTGAAGCCCAGCTTCTGCTCGACGGCGATCTCCACCGCCAGGCCGTGGCAGTCCCAGCCGCCCTTGCGCTCGACGAAGCGCCCGCGCATCGTCTGGTAGCGGGGGAAGATGTCCTTGAACACGCGCGCGAGCACGTGGTGGGAGCCCGGGCGCCCGTTCGCGGTCGGCGGGCCTTCGTAGAAGACCCACGGCTCGGCGCCCTGGCGCCGGCGCACCGACTCCTTGAACACGTCGCGCTCGCGCCAGCGCTCGAGCACCTGCTGCTCGAGGGCGGGGAAGGACGGGGTCTTCTCGACGGGGCGGTGAGGCGGCACGGGACGGGAGATTCTAGGCTCGCCCGATGATCCGGG
>Ga0136617_10000197_pt1 | contig 46657 bp, 46 predicted proteins | sample AntDrymUQ3222106_2_FD_129672 | JGI IMG/M metagenome (GOLD analysis project Ga0136617, IMG submission 129672) | Polar desert sand microbial communities from Dry Valleys, Antarctica - metaG UQ322 (21.06) | ecosystem: Environmental > Terrestrial > Soil > Desert | place: Antarctica: Dry Valley... | reverse complement strand
GCTGGTTCTCTGGCTTGACGGTGAACACGTTGATCAGGGTGAGGATGTCCCGGCCCTTTTCGATGGTGGCCAATGTGATCCTCCTTGTGCGGTTGACGAAGGCGCCGTGAGTCGGCCCAACACGGAGTTAACCTGCGAGCGCGCCTCAGTTGGCGATTGCGCGCGATCCATGCGCCACGTAAGAGTGAGCGGCCCAAGCAACTGCGGGGAAGCCCATTACACCCCCGCCGAGCTGTACCCAGGGCCAACCGGGGCCACGAGGGTCGACTGATTCGTTCACCTCCCTTTAGGTCCGCCCAACACCAAGATCAGCAGCGAAGCTCCATGGCTTGCCCCAGCTTCGTCTGCTGCATCTTGTTGTTCTACGGCCTGTCATTCGGGAGCGGTCAGGGAGATCGGGAATCGGCTGTTCGTCGACCAAACCGGATCCCGACTCCCGCTTGGAAACGCGGCACGTTGATGGAGGTTCGGATATCGTTCGGGTCGTCGAACAGATCGGGGCGAACGATCCGCTGGAGGTCGACCCCGGCCCTGACGAACGTCCGGCCCACCACGGTCATGTTCACGCCTGCACCCACGAGGGCGGAGGGCCGAAAAAGCCAACCCGTCCGGCGAAGCCCCGGAGTACTTGGGAACGTGTCCGTCGAGCCGTCGCGAGTAACGCCCGCCATTGCGAGTACGAACGGCCGCACCCTTCCCTTCTGCCGCGCCCAATACGGTCCGACCTGCACCCCATCGAACCAGGTTTGGTGGATTAATCCGCGATACACATCGCCGATTTGCTGCCGGCGGTATAGGTCCATCGTGGCGCCAAACCCTCGTGCGAGTGCAACACGCGCACAGACCGAGCCGCCGCGCGTAGACGCCTCACTGGTGGTGGTGTTCGTTCGCTCCGCCGTGACGAGGTAAGACGCGGCGACCTCGCCTCGCCAATCTTCGTCTGCGCTGGCGTTAGCGCCAAAGAGGGCAACGCCGCACAGCGTATGACACACGGCGGCCCTCATAGAGGCGAGCTGCCTCGAGGAACGCCGGAAAGCGAAGACGAAGGCCGGAAAAGTGAGCGACACACCCAGCAAGGCGGCACTCGCGACCACTCGCCCACGAGCCGCAGGGCAATCGATGCTCCGACGTTAGCCATTGTCCTCGAGTCTGCGGTGGAGTCCGCTGGTCGCGCGACATTGGTGATCGTCTTGCGCGTCAGGCATCTGATTCGCCGGGAACGCAAGGTCCGTAGAATCAGTATCCCTCGTTCGGATAACCGGATAATCCAGTTAAGGATAAGCAGTTCAGGATATCCAGATATCCGAACGAAGGATAACGCGATCAGACGCGCGGTGTTACGAAATCGGAACGTTTTGAAACGAGTCGACGGCGTCAAGGCTTCAGTCGAAGGCACAGCCGTGTGTGCATCTGGACGATGCGGACCAGCAGGCTGCGACCGCGGGTGCAGACATCTCGCGGCGCGCTCCCGGTGGCCCGCAGCACATCGAGGACCGCGGCACACTCCATGGCGCTCCCGCGGGCCATGGCGAAGAAGCGCGCCTTGTCGGCAGCACCGACGCGCCCGGCTCCCTCCGCGGTATTGAGCACGATGGAAAGCGCCGCACGGTCGAGTTGATCCCGGAGCTCACGGCGCCCGGCGGGCAGGCGGATCGACGACGCGAGAGCCTGGAACTCCAGGGCGACGCGATAGACGTCGAGCTTCTCGAAGTCGAGCAACGGAACGTCGTCCGAGTGGCCTGAGGCCCGAACGTCCAATCTGTCCTGCATCGTTTCCTCCTTTGAAGCCGCGGCGCGGCGGCCTCACGGAAAAGGCCGGCGCGACGCGGCTTCGCAGGAGGTCAGAAGCTGGACGTCACGGCCTCTGCGGACGGCGTGACAACGCCGACGTCGATCGAATCGGCGCTGGCGCGCCGTTCGCGAGGAGGCTTGTCCGCTCGACTGACTTACCCGGCTACGTGCTCGTGCTCGTTGCCGTGCACGTGCACGTCCGTTGCCGGCTTTTCGCGTGACTGCCCAGCGGATTCACAGCCGCAGGGCCGCGATCAGCCTGGCGATGTCCTCTGGCAGCGCCGCCTCCAACGACAGCCGCGCGCCCGTGACCGGATGATCGAACGCCAGCGACGCGGCGTGCAGAGCGGGCCGAGGAAAGGCCACGATGGCCGCTCGCGCCTTGGCGGACGACGACGACGGCGTCCGCGATCCGCCGTATGTCTCGTCCCCCACGATCGGATGTCCGAGCGATGCGACATGCACGCGGATCTGATGGGTCCGCCCCGTGTGGATCCGGACGCGCAGCAGGGAAGCGCCGTCCAGCGCTTCCTCGACGACATACGACGATCGCGCGGCGCGTCCACCCGACGCCGAGATCGACATCTTCTTCCGCTGCACCGGATGGCGGCCGATGGGCGCGTCGATCGTCCCGCTCCGCGGCCGGGGCACGCCGTGCACGACGGCGAGGTATTGCTTCTCCACTTTCCGGGACGCGAACTGCGCGGCCAGGCCCTGATGGGCGGCGTCGCTCTTCGCCACCACGATGAGGCCCGACGTTCCGCGATCCAGGCGATGGACGATGCCGGGACGCAGAACTCCGCCGATGCCGGACAGATCTCGCACATGATGGAGCAGCGCGTTCACCAGCGTGCCCGAAGGCGTGCCCGCGCCGGGATGCACCACGAGGCCGGCCGGTTTGTCGATGACGAGCAGGTGCGCGTCTTCATGCACTACGGAGAGCGCGATGTCCTCGGCCAGCGGAATCGCGGCCTGCGGGTCGGGCACGGTGATGGCCACTCGCTGGCCTTCCCGCACCCGTGACGACGCGCGGGCGGACGCGCCGTCGACGCTCACCGCTCCCTCTGCGATCAAGGCCTGCAGCCGGGCGCGGCTCAGGTCGGGCAACATCCGCGCCAGCCACGCGTCGAGACGCTGCCCGCCGCCGGCGGCATCGACGACGACCGTGCGCGCCTCCGGCATGCCGCTAGGCGGCGGGGGCGGTTGCGGTGGCGGAGGCGACGCGCTGCTTCTTGTAGGCGTAGGGGCCGAGGAGGGCCGCGCCGAGGACCATCAGTATCGCGATGAACTGCGACGTTGAGATGGCGCCGTCGAGGATCGCTCCGCGCGCGACGTCGCCCCGGTAGAACTCGATGACGAACCGAGCGATCGCATACAGGACGACGTACGCGAGGGCGACCTGTCCGTGGAACTTCTTGCGCGCGGCGAGGGCGATGAGGATGAAGAAGATCAGCAGGCAGGCCAGCGACTCGTACACTTGCGTGGGATGCAGCGGGATGTTCAGCGGTGTCCCCACCACGCGGTTGGCGTACTCGTCGGTGAAGCTGATCGCCCACGGCACCTCGGCCGCCCGGCCATGGCAGCACCCGGCGGCGAGGCAGCCGATGCGGCCGACGCTCTGGCCGATCACGACGGCCGGGGCCAGCACGTCCGCGGTCTGCCATCCCGAGAGCGCGTGCCGCCGCGCGTACCACCAGGCCACGGGCAGCGCGCCGATGAGGCCGCCATAGAAGACGCCGCCGCTCTGCACCAGCGAGAACAGCTCGCGCGGGTTCCGTGAGTAGTGGTTCCACTCGACGATCAGGAGCAGCAGCTTCGCGCCCACGAGCCCGGCGATGAGGACGTAGACGGCCATGTCCGCGATCGCGGCCGGGTTCATCCCCGCCTTGCGCGCCTGCCAGCCGGCGGCCCAGAGGCCGGCGAGGAACGCCAGCGCAAGGAGCACGCCGTACGTGTGGAGGGTCAGAGGTCCGATCTCGCGTCCGAGAAGGTCGAACGCGGGCAGGGTGAAGAGGCGGGGGAACATCCGCTATTCGCCCTGGGTCGCGGTGGTCGGCGTCATCTCGGCCTCCGTCTCGGCCTGCGGGTTTTTCAGGATGTCGAGCACGAGCAGCGTTACGCCGATGCTGATGGCGGAGTCGGCGACGTTGAAGGCCGGCCAGTGATGGCGGCCCCAGTAGACGTCGACGTAATCGATCACATACCCGAGCCGCATCCGGTCGATCAGGTTCCCGACCGCGCCGCCCATGATCAGGGCCAGAGCCATCTGGGGGAGCCGGCTCGCGATCGGAAGCTTCCACGCGTACACCGCGATCGCGCCGAGGGCGAGAATGCTGATGAACGAGAACAGCAGCGACTGGTAGGGGAGATCGGCGTCGGAAAGGATGCCGAAGGCCGCCCCGCGGTTCTGCACGTAGGTGAGGCGCGCGAGCCCCTCGACGATGGTGTGGCTCTCGTGGAGATCCATGTAGCGATCGACGACGGCCTTGGCCAGCTGATCGAGGGCAACGACGGCGGCCGCGACCCAGAAATAGAAGCCGCGCCGCCACGTCTGGTCCTTCATGCCGCTCAGCGTTCCCCCATCCCGTCGCCGGCGAGGACCGCCGCGCAACGCTCGCACACGCCGGAGTGGATCCCCTGGCGCCCCACATTCTCCGAGTACGTCCAGCATCGCTCGCACTTGCCGCCGCCGGCGCGCAGGACCTCCACCGACACCGGCCCCTCGGCTTCGACGAGGGTGACGTCGCTGACGATGAACAGGCTAGCGAGGTTGCCGGGGAAGACGGTGCTCTGCTCCTCGTGGCGGCGCAGCTTCGCAAGCAGCGGCGCCGGCGCGCGCACTACGACGCGTGCTTCCAGACTGCCCGCGATCCGCTTGGCCGCGCGCTCCTCTTCGAGGGCCTTGGTGACGACCGAGCGCACCTCGAGCAGCTCGGGCCAGTCACCCAGCGGGCCTGCTTCCTTCGGCTCCGGGAAGATCGCGAGATGCACCGACTCCGGCTTTCGCCCGGGGATGAGCGCCCAGATCTCGTCGGCGGTGAACGGGATCACCGGCGCCATGACCGCGGCCAGGTCCAACGCGATCCGGTGCAGCACGGTCTGCGCGGACCGCCGGCGTGGTCCATTCGGCGCGTCGCAATAGAGCCGGTCCTTCAGCACGTCGAGATAGAAGGACGACAGGTCGACCGCGCAGTACTGGACCACCTGGTGGTAGATGACGTGGAACTCGAAGTCGCGGTAACCCTCGAGCACGCGGGCCACGACCTGCCGGTGGCGCGCGAGAGCGTAGCTATCGACGTCCTCCAGGTCGGCCTCGGCCACGGAATCACGCGCGGGATCGAAGTCGAAGAGGTTCGACAGCAGGTACCGGCAGGTGTTGCGCACCTTGCGATAGGCCTCGGACAGTCGAGGCAGCATCTCCTGGCTGAAGCGCATGTCCTCGCGGTAGTCGACCATGATGGTCCACAGCCGCAGGATCTCCGCGCCCTGCTGGTCGATGATCTTCTTCGTGTCCACGTCGTTGCCGACGCTCTTGCTGATCTTCTTTCCCTCGGCGTCGATGGTGAATCCGTGCGTGACCACCGCCTTGTAGGGCGCGCCCCCGCGCGTCGCCACTCCGACGAGGAGCGACGAGTGGAACCATCCGCGATGCTGGTCGCTCCCCTCGAGGTAGACGTCGGCCGGCCACTGCAGCCCATCGCGGCGCGCCAACACTGCGGCGTGCGACGATCCGGAGTCGAACCACACGTCGAGGATGTCCTTTTCCTTGTCGAACTCGGCGCCATTGCAGTGCGGGCAGCGGTACCCGTCGGGAAGCAGGGCCGCGGCCTCGCGGTCGTACCACGCGTCGGCGTTCTCGGTCTCGAAGATGTCGGCCACGCGGCGGAGCAGTGCCGGATCGAGGATGGCGGCGCTACAGCCGCGGCAGTAGAAGGCGGGGATGGGAACGCCCCACAGGCGCTGGCGCGAGATGCACCAGTCCGGGCGGCCCGCGACCATGTTGTGGATGCGCTCTTCGCCCCACGCCGGGTACCACTTCACGCCCGCGATGGCGCCCAGGGCGCGCTCGCGCAACCCGTCGCGATCGAGCCCGATAAACCACTGGAACGTCGCGCGGAAGATGATCGGGTTCTTGCACCGCCAGCAGACGGGATACGAGTGCGTTTCCTTGCCCGAGCCGAGCAGGACGCCCTTCTCGCCGAGCAGGGTAACTACGTCGGGGTTGGCGTCGAACACCTTGCGCCCCGCGAACCCTTCGACCTCCGGTAGGAAGCGCCCGGCCTCGTCCACCGGGCAGTAGATGTCGAGCCCGTAGCGGACGCCGGTGAGGTAGTCGTCCCATCCGTGGCCGGGAGCCGTGTGAACGACGCCGGTGCCGGTGTCGAGCGTGACGTAATCGCCGAGCACGCCCACCGAGTCGCGGTCGATCCAGGGATGGCGGAAACGCATCCCCTCGAACTCCGCCCCTTTCAGCGAGCCGACCGCTTCACCCAGGGCGCCCTCGAAGCGATTCCATCGCGCCAGGACCTTCTCGCGGAGGGCGCCGGCGATGAGAAGGACGTCGTCGGTCCCCTCGACGGGGAAGAGCGCATAGTCGGCGTCGGGGTGGAAGGCGACGGCGAGATTGCCCGGCAGCGTCCACGGCGTCGTGGTCCAGATGACCGCGCTCACGCGCTTGCCGCGCAAGCCGGGCAGCTTCGCCTCCAGCGCCGCCTGCGCCTCGTCAGACGCAGGGAAGCGCACGTCGATGGAGGGGCTCACGTGCTTGTCGTCGTACTCGACCTCGGCCTCGGCGAGCGCGGTGCGGTCCGTGATGCACCAGTGCACGGACTTCTTGGCCTTGTAGACGAGGTCCTTCTCGACGAAGGTGGCGAGCTCGCGCACGATGGTGGCCTGGTAGCCGGGCGCCATCGTCATGTATGGGTCGTCCCATTCGCCCATCACGCCGAGGCGCTTGAACTGCCCGCGCTGGATGTCGAGCCACTTCTCCGCGTACTTCCGGCAGCGGCGGCGGAACTCGACCGCCGACAGCTCCTTCTTCTTCGAGCCGAGGTCCTTGTCGACCTTCAGCTCGATGGGTAGACCGTGGCAGTCCCATCCCGGAACATAGGGCGCGTCGTATCCGAACATGGTGCGGCTGCGCACCACGATGTCCTTCAGCACCTTGTTGAGGACGGTTCCGAGGTGGATGTCGCCGTTGGCGTAGGGAGGCCCGTCGTGGAGGATGAAGACCGGGGCGCCCTTTCGCGCCGCGCGCACCGCGGCGTACAGCGACGAGCGCTCCCACTCCTCGAGCCGCTTCGGCTCCGCCTGGGCCAGGTTGGCCTTCATCGGGAAGTCGGTGCGGGGCAGGTTGAGGGTCGACTTCAGGTCTTCGGTGATCATGTGTGGGCGAAGCCGCGTCCGGCGCTTCGAAAGAGTGAGGGTATCATAGGGCCACCAAGGAGCCCCAAATGCGCAGATCTCGATGGCTGCTCGCGGTCGTGCTGGCCCTGATGCCGATCGTTTCGTGCACCCGCGGCGACGGGTGCGATCTGTGCGAGACGGACGACGACTGCCAGGACGAAACGGCCCCGGTGTGCACGGTCTTCAGCGACGGCAGCCAGCGCTGCGGGTCGGGGGTGGGCGGAACGACCTGCCGAGTCCGTTAGTCGCGAGCCGCCTGCCGTAGCGACGCGCTTACCTGTCCTGGCTCGCCGGCTTCCATTCCACGTAGCGCCGCAACGTCGGGCGAGGCTGCTTCTTCGCGGCCATGGCCATCGCGAACGCGCCGGCGCCGATCATCCCCATGGCGACGGTGTGCGCGACGTAGAACGTCAGCTGCGGCACCGCGCCCAGGAACGCGATCTGCTCCCAGCTCCCGGGCGCGAAGTGACGGATGGCCCCGCTCACCGGGATCCGCAACCGTGTGAACCCGGACAGGTCGTAGTGTGAGCCGAGCCGGTTCATCGTCGCCGCCACCATGAGCAGGGTCACCGCCAAGCGCACGATCACCGCGTAGGCGAGCAGCCGGAGAGCGAGGACGCCGAACCCTTTCCCGCGCTCGCGAAGGTGGACGAGGAAATACGCCCCCACGATCGGCCCCAGCCACGTGACGCCGACGGCGTTGGTCCAGCTCGTCGGCGCCGCCACCTTCTCGAGCGCGAAGCGCAGGGCGGTCACGGCCAGGCTCAGGACGACGGCGGCCATGAACCAGTGGCCGTCCAGCCGCCGCGCCTGGTGGTCGGGAACGACGAGGCCGGCCGTGCCAAGGAGCAGGCAGACGCCGGTGATGACGTAGTACGGCAGGCTCGCCGACGCCGAGACGTGCCCGGTCACGTAGCGGCCGCTCAGCAGGAACTCCGCCGTCGTCGGCGCTTCGCGCTGGCCCTCGGTGTTGAGGGCCAGCATGAGCATGATGAGGCCGACCGCGCTGGACACCAGGGCGAGGGCGCGTCGTGACTCGCCGGGCAGCCGTCCCCAGCAGAGGAGCATCGCGGCCGCTCCCCAGAACAGCGGGGCCGCGATCACGCGGCTCAGAGCCCCCGGCATGGGGCGAAGTATACGCGGCTAGTGCGCGTCGCCTGGCGCGCCTTGCGAGCCGGGTGCCGGAGCGGCGCGGCCTGCGACGACTGACTCGAGAGCGAGCTTCATTCCTTCCGCCTTGTGCAGCGTCTCTTCGTACTCGCGGTCGGGGTCCGAGTCGGCAACGATGCCGCCCCCGGCATGGAACGTCACGCGTCCACCGGCGACGACCGCGGAGCGGATCAGGATGTTCGCGTCGAGCCGCCCCGAAGGCGTCACGTAGAAAAGCGCGCCGGTGTAGAAGCCGCGCCGCGCCGGCTCGACGGCGTCGAGGATCTCCATGCAGCGGATCTTGGGCACTCCGGTGATGGTGCCGCCCGGAAAAAGCGCGGCCAGCGCGTCCAGCGCATCGGCCCCCGCCCGCAATCGGGCGGTGACGTTGGAGACGATGTGCCTGACGTGCGACTGCTCCTCGACGATCATCAGCTCGTCCACGGTCACGCTGCCGATCTCGGCCACGCGGCCCAGGTCGTTCCGGGCCAGGTCCACGAGCATGAGGTGCTCCGCGCGCTCCTTCTCGCTCAGCAGCAGCTCCGCGGCCAGCGCGCGATCTTCGGCCTGGTCCGCGGATCTTGGCCGCGTCCCGGCCAGCGGGCGGGTGGTCGCGCGCCCGTCGATCACGCTCAGCAGGCGCTCGGGGGACGCGGAAGCGATCTCGATCCCGCCCGCCCTCAGGTAGCCGGCGAAGGGCGCGGGACTGATCTTCCGCAGCGCGGCGTACAGCGCCATGCCGCCCGCTGCCCACGGCAGGTCGAATTGCTGCGAGAGATTCGCCTGGTAGATATCCCCGGCCGCGATGTGCTCCTGCACGATGCCGACGAGGCGGCGGTGGTCGGCGCGGGTGAGATTCGACCAGCGCGAGAGATCGATGGGCAGCGCCGGAGCCTCCGCCACGGGCGACGGGGCAGGCTCGATCAGCGCATCGACCCAGGGGAGCGGCCCGCAGTCGCCGCCGTCGCCCGTAACCGACTCTTCCTCGACGAGAAAACGATCGACGGCCAGGGCGATGAGCTTCGGCGACCATGAGCCCGGGCCCGGACGCGCGGCATCGTAGGAAAGGGCGCCCGCGATTCCGCCTTCGTCGGGCCACTTCCCCTGCCGTACGCCGCGGAGCATCGAGCGGAGCGCGCGGAGCGCGTCGCCACCGACGGCGGCCACGCCTTGGCGCGTCGCCTGGCGCATGCCGTGGCGATCGGCAATCAGGACCGCGCGCGGGTTGCGGGCGAGGATGCTGCGCCGCGCATGCGGCGAAGGCCGGGCCGTGCTCTCGAGCAGCACGCAGGGTCCGCGGGTTGCGAGCAACTCGGCGTAGGCCCGGCCGCTGTCCGGGGAATGGTTATAATCGGCGCTCAGTCCCCGGCCTCCCTCGGAGAAATCATGGACGACCTTCTCACCATTCTCGCCGCCATGGCCGACAGCCGCGCCAAGGCGGAGAGCCCGCGCGACCTCTTCCTCGACATGTGCCAGCGGGTCGTGAAGTACGTGGCGGGCGTTTTCGGCGCCAAGACCGACGAGGTCGCCCTCCTCTTCCTCACCTCGGATGGCAAGCACCTGCGCTTCGCCGCGCCGCGGAAGTTCTTCGACCTCGGCACGATCCCCATCACCAAGCGCGACTCCATCGCGGTGTCCATCTTCGGGCGCAAGGCCGGCGAGGCCATCAACAACGTCCCCATGGTGAAGCACGTCTCCTTCTTCGAGAGCGTGAAGCTGCGCGACCGCGCCGTTCCCATCCAGAAGATGATCACCGTCCCCATCCTGCACGACGGCAAGGCGATCGGCGTCGCTCAGATCAGCCGAAAGGGGGAGAGCGCGTCCGAGGCAGGGCCGGATTTCAGCGCCGCGGACGTGAACCGCGCCCAGGGGATCTTCGAGTCGGTGACCCCGGTCCTCGTCCTGGCGCTTCCGGAGAGATTCTAGCCCCGTCACAACCAGGGCCGCGCGATCGGGCCCGAGCTAGTCGACGCCCTCGCGGATGAAGCCGGAGTCGTCGCCTACGAATGACCGGCCGCTCGGCGAAAGCGGCGTCGCCGTGACGCGGAAACCGTCGGATTCGACCGTCACCTCGAAGCGGAATCCGCGACGCTGGAAGGTGTTCCCGGACACGGGCACGTCGAGAGCAAGGCCGGCGGCACGCAGCTCGGCCAGCCCGGCGTAGCGATTCTGGCGCCGATGGAACGCTTCCATGCGGTCGATCAGGTGGCGGATGGTCGCGACCGCCGGGCGCTCCGCGGGGGCGAGGTTCCGCGGGCTACGCTCGCGCGCCTTGAAGCGGCCGGTGGCTCCGAAGCTACCGCCGCTACTGTCTCCGGCCTGGCGGTATGTTCCGGCCAGGCGCTCCCCGGCTTCGCGGCCGTCGGCCGCGGGTCCCTCCTCGTCGAGGAAGACGTAGTCCGACGCCGCTTCTGCACGTTGGGCCGGGGCCGGGATGGGCCTCTGTGTGGCTACCGGCGGTGCGGGTGCGACGTTCTCGACGCGCGGCGGGGCGTTCGTTGTCCCGGGTCGCGTCGGCGCCGTCTGGTTTCCGGCTGCGGGTGCGGGCATCGGGTCCGCGACGGGCGCGTTCTGGGCGACGGTCGCGGGCGGGATTGAGGGCTCGACGGCGGCATCCGCAGGCGGAAGGGTTTCCGTCGGGACCGGGCCGGCCATCGTTCCGGCGGTGGTTGCCACCGCGGGGTCCGCTTTGCGCAGGAAGAAGAACCATCCCGCTCCCGCGGCGAGGAGCGCTACGAACAAGCCGCCGGCAACGAGAGCGGCGATGAGCCCCGTCTTGGACGATGACGACCCTGGGGCGTGCGTCGTCGTCCCGTGCGGGGGCGCGGCCGATGGCAGGGGCGGAGGCCGGAAGGCGGGTACGGGCGGTGGTGGAGGGGGCCCCGGTGCCGGACGCGGCGCGATACGCGTGGGGCTGGCGTCCGCTCCGCCGGCAGGCGCCGCGCCCTTGAGGGTCGCCGGAGTGATGATGGTCGCCGCGGCCAGCGGGCCGGGGCCGCCGGCGGCCGTCGCCATCTCGGACTGACGCAGGGTCGGCGTGACCCCCGCGCGCATGAGCGACAGCAGGTCGTCGGCCAGCTCCCGGCCGGTCTGGTAGCGCGCATCCGTGGTCTTGGCGAGCGCGCGGGCGATGATGCGCACCATTTCCTCGGGAACGTCCGGGTCCATGTCGCGGAGCGGCGGCGGCTCCTCCGTGATGATCTTGAAGATGAGGCCGGTGATGGACTCGCCGCGGAAGGCCTTCTTGCCCGCCATCATCTCGTAGAGGATGCAGCCCACCGCGAACAGGTCGCTGCGGCCGTCGAGAGCCGCGCCCTTCGCCTGCTCCGGGCTCATGTACGACGGCGTGCCGAGCAGGCTGCCCGTCATGGTGAGGTGGTCGCCGGACTCCATCACCTTGGCGATGCCGAAGTCGGTGACCTTCACCCGGTCGCCCGGCTCGATCATGATGTTCGCGGGCTTGATGTCGCGGTGGACGACGCCGTTCTTGTGCGCGAAGTCGAGGGCATCCGCGACCTGGACGCCGAGCATGGCCGCGCGCTCGAGCGGAAGCTGGCCGTCGGTGGCAATGACGCGGTCGAGCCCCACGCCGTCGATGAACTCCATGGCGATGTAGCTGACGCCGCCCGCCTCGCCGATGTCGTAGATGGTGACGATGTTCGGGTGCTTCAGCTGCGCGGAGACCTGCGCTTCGCGCTTGAAGCGGTCCATCAGCTCGTCGAGGCCGGCGCCCGCGGCGGCCAGCCCCTCGAGACGGATGGTCTTGATCGCGACCATGCGGCCGAGGATCTTGTCCTTGGCCTTGTACACGGTGCCAAAGGCGCCCGCGCCCAGCTTCTTGATGACCTGGTAGCGGCCGGCGATCTCGGACGGCTCGGGGGCGGCGCTGGGCTGGCTCATCGCGTCATCCGGGAGGCCAGGCCAGCTTGCGGCCGCCGACGAGGTGGAGGTGGATGTGATGGACGCTGTATCCCGCGTCGTCGCCTGCATTGAAGACCAGCCGGAAACCGCGCTCGGCCAGCCCCTGGTCCGCGGCAATGTCGCGCGCGGTGCGCACGAGGCGTCCGATCAGCGCGTCGTCCCCGGGCGCAAGGTCCGTGATGCTCGCGATGTGGCGCTTCGGGACGACCAGGACGTGGGTCGGCGCCTTTGGGTCGATGTCGTGGAAGGCGACCACCTCGTCGTCCTGGCGGACGATTCGCGCGGGGATCTTTCCGGAGGCGATTTCGCAGAACAGGCAGGACACGGCCGACGAGTTTACACCGCCCGCCGCGGAGATGCGCCGGCGGAACGGTTACCGCGCGGAGCCGAATTCACTTCGGCGAGGCGCGTGGGGGGTCTGGGGGGTGCGACGCAGCACCCCCCGGCTCGAGACGCGTCGCCAGCTCGGCGTGGAACGCTTCGATGTGGCGCGCGCCCTGACCGAAATCCCACGGTCCGAAGGTCGACCGGGCCAGCGTGCGCACCACGGTCTTCGCTCCCTGTCGCCGGATCGCGATGGTCATCTCCGTCTTCAGGAAGCCCGCACGGGTGGCGAGCGCCTGCACCGCGGTGCCGCCGCGGCCCGCGCCCGCTCCGACCAGCGTCCATCCCGGCAACGCCTCGACCGCCGCCTTGGCCGCGCGGCCGACCACCGCTTCCGAAGCCGAGTATTCGCGCTCGCGCAGGTGGGGGTATTCGGGCGTGCGGCCGGTCTCCACCTGGTTGATGCGGGGCCACCGCGTCACCGCGACGAACCCGGCGGCGACGAGCGCGATGATGAGGAGGGTGCGAACGAGCTGGCGCATCGCTCAGTCCGTCCCGAGCGGCAGCGGCATCTGCGGCCGGCTGGCGCCGGAGATGACCTTGCGGGTGAGCGAGGAGATGGGCAGCCCCGCGAGCTCCGACGGCGTCACCCATCGGTAACGCTCCGGGTCCGCCGGCGGCCGCCGGCGCAGGCGCGCGCGGTAGGCCTCGATGCGGATCCGGCGGAAGGTGATTGCGTGCCGTCCGCGGCTCAGCAGGGCGCCGGTAACGACATGGAGACCGTGCAGGCGGAGCAGCTCGGGGACGAGATCCGCGAGCCCCCTGCTTTCGAGCGACGTCTGGGGCACTTCCCACATCCGTCCCATCAGGCGCCCTTCGCGGCGGCGGACGAGGAGGAACCGGCCGTCGCTTTCGAGGATGGCCGCGGCGATGGTGACATCGACGGGCGCGCGCCTGCTCCGCTTCTCCGGCAGCTCGTTCTGCAGGCCCTCGGCGGCGGCGCGGCAATCCGCGCGAAGGGGACACACCGGGCAGGCGGGCTGGCGCGGAACGCAGATCGTCGCGCCCAGCTCCATCACCGCCTGGTTCCAGTCACCCGGAGCGTCGCGGTCCAGCATCTCGTCCGCGCGGTTGTAGTAGGGCGCGTCCTTCTGCCACTCCGGCCCCCGCAAAGCATGGAGGCGGGCGAGCACGCGACGCACGTTGCCGTCCACGACCGGAAGCGGCCGGCCGTGCGCGATGGAGAGGATCGCGCTCGCCGTGTACAGGCCGACCCCGGGCACCGCCAGGGCCGCCTCCAGCGAATCGGGGAAGCGTCCGGCATGGTGGCTCATCACGTGACGCGCGCCGCGCAGCAGGTTGCGGGCGCGATGGTAATAGCCCAGGCCGGACCACGCCCCCAGCACGTCTTCTTCACGCGCGCCGGCCAGGGCGCCGACGGTCGGGAACAGCTCGATAAAGCGCTCGTAGTAGGGGACCACGGCGCGCACGGTCGTCTGCTGGAGCATGACCTCCGAGACCCAGACCCGGTACGGATCCGTGCTGCGGCGCCACGGCAGATCGCGCGCGGTGCGGCGGTACCAGTCGAGCAGCCGGCGGCGCATCGCAGCCGGCGACGTCTTCAAATCAGCTCGCGTCGGCCATCGGAATGGGGGGCGCGTCGGTCGCCCGCTGTCCTGACTCGGAGTCGCGGTCGACGCGCTCGATGTCGGCGCCGATCCCACGCAGCTTTTCGTCGATGCGGTAATACCCGCGGTCGAGGTGGTAGACGCGCTCGATGAACGTCTCGCCCCTCGCCGCCAGCCCGGCGACCACCAGAGACGCCGACGCGCGCAGGTCGGTGGCCATCACCTCGGCCCCGGAGAGGGGTGTGGGCCCGGTGACTTGCGCGGTGCGTCCGTCGATCGTGATCTTCGCGCCCATGCGCTGCAGCTCGGCGACGTGCATGAAACGGTTCTCGAAGATCGATTCCGTGATGGTGCTGACGCCCCGGCCCATGGTCATCATCGCCATGAACTGCGCCTGCATGTCGGTGGGGAATCCGGGATGCGGCTCGGTGGTGACGTCGGAGGCCTTGAGCGTCCGCGGGGCGCGCACGCGGAGGTTCTTCGGTCCTTCCTCGATGCGGATCCCCGTCTCGCGGAACTTGTCGAGCACGGCCTTCAGGTGCAGCGGCTGGCAGTTCTGGATCTCTATGTCGCCGCCCGCCATCGCGCAGGCCGCGATGAAGGTGCCGGTCTCGATGCGGTCGGGAATGACGTCGTGCTCGGCCCCGTCGAGGCGATCGACGCCCTCGATGCGCAGGGTGGGAGTGCCCGCCCCCTTGATGCGCGCGCCCATGGCGATGAGTAGCGTGGCCAGATCCTCGATCTCCGGCTCGCAGGCGGCGTTGTTGATGATCGTCTCGCCGTCGGCCAGCGAGGCGGCCATCATGATGTTCTCGGTGCCGGTGACGGTGACGATCTCGAAATCGACCACCGCGCCGCGCAGCCGCTTCGACCCCGCCGGGGCCTTGGCCTCGACGTAGCCGCGCTCGACCTCGATCTGCGCGCCCATCTTCTCGAGCGCCGTGAGGTGAAGGTCGATGGGCCGGTCGCCGATCGCGCAGCCGCCGGGCAGGGACACTCGCGCGCGCCCCTCGCGGGCGAGGATCGGTCCGAGCACGAGGACCGACGCCCGCATCGTCTTCACGAGGTCGTACGTCGCTTCGACCGAGGTCAGGTTGCCGGCGTTGATCTCGACCGACCCCCCGACGTGGAACTGCACGCGGGCGCCCATCGCGGTCAGGACCTTGCCCATGGTGCGGATGTCCCGCACCTCGGGCACGTTCCTGAGGAGAACGGTCTTGTCGGTGAGCAACGCGGCGCAGACGTCGGGCAGGGACGCGTTCTTCGCCCCCGAGATGCGGACGGTGCCTTCCAGGGGCCTTCCACCGACGATGCGAATCCGTTCCATCCCAAGAGTCTAGTGCGCAGACGGCGCGGCGGCTAGAGGCGGATTCCGTTATCCCCAAGGGCGGGTGGCGACGATCACACGCGGGATCTGCTGAAGGTCGGGCACGCTGCGCAGCGCCACGAAACCGGCCGCGGCAGCCTGGGCGAGAACGCCGGCGGACTGGCCGGTCCCGATCTCGACCACCACGGCGCCGCCCCCCCGCAGTACGCGAGCCGCGCCGTTCAGCAGTCGGCCGTAGAGCGCGGCCACGCCCTCGTCGGGGACGAGCGCGCTGCGTGGGTCGTGGTCGCGCACCTCCGGTTCGAGATCGTGCCACTCCGCCTCCTCGACGTAGGGCGGGTTGCTCACGACGAGATCGAAGCGACTCACCGCCGGACCCACGCGGAACGCGTCGAGGAGATCGCCGCCCAGGAAATGGACGCGGCCGGCGAGACCGAGCCGGGACGCGTTCTCCCGCGCGACGGCGAGCGCAGGGACGGAGAGGTCCGTCGCGATCACGACCGCATCCGGCCGCTCGGCGGCCAGCGACAAGGCGACACAGCCGCTGCCCGTGCCGACGTCGACGATGCGGGGCGCCTTTGTGCCGCGGAGCAGCTCGAGGCTGGTCTCGACGAGTACCTCCGTCTCCGGCCGCGGGATCAGGACCGCCGGGCCGACCGCGAACTCGTGACGCCAGAAGGCCTGGATGCCGGTCAGGTGCTGCAGCGGCCGGCGGCGCGCCCGCTCCGCGACGAGTTGCACGAACCGCTCCTCGGCAGCGGGGGACAGGGGGTCATCGCCCCTGGCGAGAATGGACGCGCGATCCCAGCCGAGGACGTGGCGCAGCAGCAGCTCGGCATCGAGCGGCGCGTGTTCCAAACCACCGGCGCGGAGCTGGGAAGTCGCGAGGTCGAGGGCACGGGTGACGTTCACCGCGGCCGCTCAAACCGCCTGCTGGAGCTTCTCCGCCTGATGATGGGCGACGAGGGCGTTGACGACTTCCTCGAGGTCCCCGTCGAGCACGTCCTGCAGGCGGTGCAGGGTGAGGCCGACGCGATGATCGGTCAGCCGCGCCTGAGGGTAGTTGTAGGTGCGGATCTTCTCGCTGCGGTCGCCGCTGCCCACCTGGCTCTTGCGGTCCTTGGCGATCTCCTTTTGCTGCTCGGCCAGCGCGACCTCGTACAGGCGCGCGCGCAGGACCTTCATCGCCTTCTCGCGGTTCTTGATCTGGCTCTTCTCGTCCTGGCAGGAGACCACCGTGTTGGTGGGCAGATGGGTGATGCGCACGGCCGAGTAGGTCGTGTTCACGCTCTGCCCGCCGGGTCCGGAGGAGCAGAAGGTGTCGATCTTCAGGTCCTTCGCCTCGACCTTCACGTCCACCTCTTCGGCCTCGGGCAGGATCGCGACCGTGATGGCCGAAGTGTGGATCCGCCCCGAGCCCTCGGTGGCGGGCACGCGCTGCACGCGATGAGTCCCGCTCTCGAAGCGGAGCCTCGAGTACACCCGCTCCCCCTCGATGATCGCGATCAATTCCTTGACGCCGCCCCCCGCGATGCGATTGGCGGAGATGACGTCCACCTTCCAGCCCTGCCGCTCCGCGTAACGCGAGTACATGCGGAAGACCTCGCCCGCGAAAAGCGCGGCCTCGTCGCCGCCGGTGCCGGCGCGGATCTCCAGGAGCACGTTCTTCTCGTCGTTGGGATCCTTCGGGACGAGCAGGGGAGGGATCTCGGCGGCGATGGCGTCACGGCGCGTCTCGAGGGCGCGCAGCTCTTCCTGGGCCAGCTCCCGCATGTCGGGATCGGCTTCGCTCCTGACCATCTCCTGGGTCTTTGCGATCTCGGCCAGCAGCCCCTTGTACGTGCGGAAGCGGTCGACGACAGCGGCGAGGTCCTTCGATTCGCGGGCGAACTTCTGGTAGGCGGACGGGTCCCTCGCCACGGCCTGGTCGGACATCGAGGCGTTTATGTCCGTGTACCGCGCTTCGATGTCGCGAAGCTTCTGGAAGGTCGGAGAGTCCATGGTCTTCAATATCCTAACGCGAACCCGGTAAGGCGGACGCGATGATCCGCGCCTGCAGCGATGCCGACACCGACGCCGTGCACGCGATCATCAACGAGGCGGCGGTCGCGTACCGCGGGGTGATTCCAGCGGACTGCTGGCACGAGCCGTACACCTGCTTCGCTCGCTGCGCGCGGAGGCCCGAGGTCCGGTCCTGATCGGAACCTGGGCCGCCGCGACGCGGGCGATCGCCTTCTACGAGAGCCACGGCTTCCGCCTGGTGTCCGCGGCGGAAAAGGACCGGCTGCTCGACGCCTATTGGAGCATCCCCGCGCGTCAGCGCGAGAGCTCGGTGGTACTGACGAGTGAGGGCGGCTAGGCCTTCGGGGCGCCGGCGGGGGCGGCGCCGGAAGCAGCAGGCGCTTCCTTCTTGCCGTACTTGCGGGTGTAGCGCTCGACGCGGCCCGCCGTGTCCATCAGCCTCTGCTTCCCCGTGAAGAAGGGGTGGCAGCTGGAGCAGATCTCGAGGCGCAGCTCCTGACCCTTGGTCGAGCGCGTCGTCCACGTGGCGCCGCACGCGCAGTGCACGTTGACGTTCACGTAGTCAGGATGAATTCCCGCTTTCATAGTCTTATCCTCGTTGCCGCCGCGGTCGCCGCGCTGCAATCGTGCATTCTATCACCGGCCGCCCATCCGGCCAAGGCGTACAATTGCGGCTCGGCGTAAACCCCCGGCCCGCGCGGCAGGTCAAAAGGCTCAAAGTGGCAAACGCAATCGACATCGGACCCCGCGCGGCGCTCCATGCCCTGAACCGCCTGGGGTATGGCCCCCGTCCGGCGGACGTCCGGCGCGTCCTGGCCCGCGGGCTCGAGAAATACGTGGACGACCAGCTCCATCCCGGCGTGGATCCGGAGCTGGAAACCAGGCTGCGCCCGCTGGGGACCCTCGGCTATCCGATCTCGCAGGTCCTCGGCATCTACAACGCCGACATCCGCGCCATCGCCGCGATCGTCGACGAGTTCCAGGCCGCGAAGCTGATCCGCGCCGCGCACGGTCAGAACCAGCTGCAGCAAGTCCTGGTCGACTTCTGGTTCAACCACTTCAACGTCTACATCGCCGACGGCTTCGTCCGCTACAGCATCATGGCCTACGAGCGGGACGCGATCCGGCCTTTCGTCCTCGGGCGGTTCCGCGATCTCCTCGGCGCCGTCGCCGCCCATCCGGCGATGCTGTTCTTCCTCGACAACTACACGAACAAAGCGGACGTTACGCAGGGCACGCGCGTGATCCCGGGCCTCAACGAGAACTACGGCCGCGAGCTGCTCGAGCTGCATACCGTCGGCGTCGACGCCGGCTACACCCAGGACGACGTGCGCGACGCGGCGCGCATCTTCACGGGATGGGGCATCGACAACATCAACAACGCCGGCAACTTCATCTTCCGTGCGAACCAGCACGACCGCGGGGCCAAGCGCGTCTTCGGGCTCGACGTCGCCGCCGGTGGCGGCAAGGAAGAAGGGGACCGGCTCCTCGACTACCTGTCCACCCATCCCGCGACCGCGCGCTTCATCTCCTGGCGTCTGGCCCAGCGCTTCGTCGCCGACGATCCGCCGGCGCGTCTCGTCGAGCGCATGGCGTCCACCTTCCTGTCCACCGGCGGCGACCTCACGGCGGTGATGCGGACGCTGGTGGGCAGCGCCGAGTTCTGGGCGGAAGCGTTCGGGGGGGGCAAGATCCGCACCCCCTTCGAATACGTCGTGGGCGCCATCCGCGCCGTCGAGGGACAGGTCACGAACGCCCGCGGGGTCGCCGCCCAGCTCAACAGCATGGGCATGGGGCTTTACGCCTCGGTGCCGCCCACCGGCTACTCCAACCGCGGCTCCGAGTGGCTGAACCCGTCGTCGCAGCTGTCGCGGATGAACTTCGGCCTCGATCTCGCCGTGGGCGCGATCGCCGGCGTGACGGTCGACTCCCGGTCCGTCATCTCGCGGCTCGGAGGGAGCCCGGAAGATCCGCGGTCGGCCGCGACGACGCTCGGCGACGATCTCTTCGCAAAAAGCCTTTCCGCGGAGACGCTCGACGCCGCGGGGCGCGTGGCCCCCGGTGGCGCGGTCAGCGTCGCGGCGCGGGTGGCCGGCCTCGTGCTGGCCAGTCCCGAGATGCAGGTGAGGTGATCTGATGGCCTGGGATGTCTCCCGCCGCGTTTTCCTGAAGGGCTTCGGCCTCGCCGCCGTCGGGGTCGGCTTCGGCCCTTCGCCGCTCATGGTCCGGGCCGCCGAAGCCGCCCAGGCCGGCAGCAAGGTGCTGGTCAAGGTCTTCCTGCGCGGCGGGTGCGACGGCCTCAACATGTGCGTGCCCCACGGCGATCCCGAGTACTACGCGCTGCGCGGCGGGATCGCGGTTGCGCGCAATGCCGTGGTCAACCTCGACGGCTACTTCGGCCTGAACCCGGCGCTGGCCGCGATCAAACCGCTGTTCGACGAGGGCCGCCTCGCTTTCGTCCCCGCCGTCGGCCAGTACTCGCTCACGCGGTCCCACTTCGACGCCCAGGACTTCATGGAGACGGGCACCCCGGGGGACAAGTCGACGACGACGGGATGGCTCGACCGCACCATCGCCCGCATCCCGGGGTCCGAGGTGACGCAGGCGGTCGCCTTTGCCAACCAGCTCCCGCGCTCGTACCTGGGGCCCGAGCCCGTGCTCGTGGCCCAGAACCTCACCAGCTTCGACCTGCGGGCGCGCAACTGGCGGGACGAGGCGGAGCGGCTGTTGCGCGCGATGTACGAGCCGAAGCAGACGCCGGTCGGACGCATGGGGCAGGAGACGTTCGCGGCCATGCAGACGCTGCTGCGCACGCCGGAGATCCTCGCCGCGCCGAGCAACGGCGCCGCGTATCCGGCGGTCGGGGTGGGGAACTCGCTCCGCCAGGCCGCGCAGCTCATCAAGGCGAACCTCGGGACGCGCACCATCTACGTCAACGTTCCCGGCGCGTTCGACACCCATTCCAACCAGACCTCCAACAACCAGCTCGAGTTCACGCGCCTCGGCGACTCGCTGGCGGCATTTGCCATCGACCTCGGCCGGCTGATGGACGACGTGGTGGTGATGGTGACGACGGAGTTCGGCCGGACCGCGGCCGTCAACGGCTCCGCGGGCACCGACCATGGCTCGGGGTACTGCATGATCGTGATGGGCGGAGGCGTTCGCGGGGGAAGGATCTACGGCCAGTGGCCAGGCCTCGCGCGCACGCAGCTCTACCAGGGACGCGACCTCGCCGTCACCACCGACTTCCGCGACGTGTTCGCCGAGGTCGCCCGCGCGCAATTCGGGATCACCGACACCGCCGCGCTCTTCCCGGGCCACTCGCCGGCGCCGGCGCTCGGCCTCGTCGGCTGACCTCCACGAGGAGATACGGATGAAGGCGTCATGGCTGGCCGCTTCGCTGCTCGCCGCCGCGGGATCGGCAACGGCGTCGGCGCAGGACGCCGGGAAGCACGACGCCTTTGCCGGCTACTCGATGCTCGCCGCCGACGGTGACCGCTGGCAGGGCTGGCACGCGGCGCTCGGCCTGGGCCTCTCGGGAAGGCTCTCGCTGGTCCTCGACGCCAGCAGCCACCAGGCGGACGTCGAGGGCACCGACGTCAGCGCGCTTTCTCTCATGGCGGGCCCGCGGCTGACGTTCGGCGGCGGGCGGCTGCGGCCCTTCCTTCACGTGATCGGCGGCGTCGTCCGCACCAAGGCGGGCGTCGGCGTGTTCGAGGTCGACATCTCCGAATCGACCACGGGCTTCGGCGGCGCGGCGGGCGGCGGCGTCGACCTGGGTCTCGGCGGGCGATGGGCCGCCCGGCTCACAGGTGACTACCGGATGGTCCGGATCGACGACGAGACGGTGAGCGACCCGCGCTTCTCGGCCGGGGTGGTGTACCGATTCGGAGCGGAATGATTACGCTTTCGGATCGCGCCTGACCTCTGCGGGGGACAGCCCGCCACCTCACCTGTCAGAAAATCAGCCAAACAGCCAAATTTCCTTATGGCGCACCCGTTGCACTACATCGCCCCGTGTCGCGAGAGCGATGTCAGGGGGGCGATGAAATGGGAATCTGGGGACGGCGCGTCGTCGTGGTGGATGACGACGCCGATACTTTGGACATCATCGGCCAGCTCCTGCGCGAGCAGGGGGCCGACGTCGTAGCGGTCGACCAGCCGGGGGCCGCGCTGGCCACAATCCTCGGCGTGATGCCGGACGTGCTCCTCGTCGACATCGCGATGCCGGATCTCGACGGCGTCAGCCTGATCCGCAAGCTCCGCTCCCTGTCGCCGGAGCGTGGCGGCCGCATCCCCGCGGCCACCATCACCGCCGCGGCGAACACGGAGGAGGAGATCGCGCTCTGGAAGGCCGCCGGCTTCCAGAAGCACATCCGCAAGCCCTTCTTCCCGCCCGCCGTCATCGCGATCGTGCAGGACCTCGCCGGGCATTGGGTGGAGCGCCGCGCCGTCGCCCGCGACAGGAACGAATGGCCGACCCCCCGCGAGCGGCGCAGCGAGCGCCGTACGGAGCCTCCCACAGCGGCGACGGTGACGACAGTGGCAGCGACCGGCGGCCGTCGCTTCGACTTCGTCTAGGAGACCTGGCGCACGCCGGCGAGCTGGGGCGGGGCGGCGGGCGTCGCGGGACGACGCTCGCCCACCTGCTGGCGCCACATCGCGTAGTACAGCCCCTTCTGCGCGAGCAGCGCGTCGTGGCCGCCGGTCTCGATGATCCGCCCGCGCTCGAGCACGTGGATCCGGTCCGCGTGCATCACCGTCGACAGCCGGTGGGCGATCAGGATCGTGATCACGTCCCGCGCCCCTGCTACGTCGCGCATCGTGCGGCTGATCTCCTCCTCGGTGATGGAGTCCAGCGACGACGTCGCCTCGTCGAACACGAGCAGGTGCGGCTGCCGGAGCAGCGCACGGGCGATGGACAGCCGTTGCTTCTCGCCCCCCGAGACCTTCACCCCGCCTTCGCCGATCACGGTGTCGAGCCCCTTATCCGCGCGGGCGAGCAGGCTCTGGCACGACGCCTTGTGCAGCACCTCGATGCACTGCTCGTCGCTGGCGTCGGGGCGAACGAAGAGCAGGTTCTCGCGGATGGTGCCCGCGAACAGCTGCGTGTCCTGGGTGACGAAGCCGATGCGCTCCCGCAGCGTGTCCAGATCGACGGTGTCGGCGGGATGGCTGTCGTAGAGGACCTGCCCCTGCTGCGGGTGGTAGAGCCCGACGAGCAGCTTGACCAGCGTGGTTTTTCCCGACCCCGAGGGGCCCACGAACGCGATCGTCTCGCCCTGGGACGCCTCGAACGTGACACCGGAGAGAGCCGGCGCCGACGCAGTCTTGTGGCTGAAGGACACGTTGTCGAAGGCGAGCGTGCGCAGGTCGTCGACCGCCACCGGGTTCGCGGGCTTGGGCTCCCGCGGCGTGTCGAGGATGTCCTGGAAGTTCTTCAGCGAGACCTCGGTCTCGCGATAGACGTTGATGACGTTTCCCAGCTCCTGCAGCGGCCCGAAGATGAAGAACGAGTAGATGAAGAGGGAGAAGAACTGGCCGACCGTGATCTGCTGCGCGTAGATGAGATAAAGCAGCAGGAACAGGATGCTCGTGCGCAGGGCGTTGACGAGCGTGCCCTGGATGAAGCTGAGGCTTCGCAGGTAGCGGACCTTCTTGAGCTCCAGCTTCAGGATCTTGTCCGTGGTGCGGTTGAGCCGCCCCACTTCCTGGTGGGCGAGGCCGAGGGTCTTCACGAGCTCGATGTTGCGCAGCGACTCCGTGGTCGCCCCCGCCAGTGCCGTCGTCTCCGCGACGATGACTTTCTGGATGATCTTGATCCGCTTGGAGAGCACCGAGCTCAGCACGCCGAGCAGCGGGACGGTCAGGAAGTACACCGGCGCGATCAGCCAATGGACGGTGAACGCGTAGATACAGACGAAGATGATCCCGACCAGCGACGTGAAGACCACGTTGATCGACGAGGAGATCAGCTTCTCGACGTCGGTGCGGACCTTCTGCAGCCGGCCGAGGGTCTCGCCGCTGCGCTGGTCCTCGAACACCGAGTACGGCAGGTCGAGCACGTGGCGGATGCCGTCGGAGTAGATCTCCGCCCCCAGCTTCTGGGTGACGACGTTGATGAAGTAGTCCTGGAAGTTCTTGGCCACGCGGGAGACAAAGGCGACGCCCACCGCCGCGCCCAGGAGCAGGCTCACGCCGCGGAAGAACTCGCGCGTCGTGTACTCGCGGTGCCGGGTCGCGTACTCGTCGATGACGTGACGGAAGATCAGCGGGTCGAGCAGCGAGAAGACCTGGTTGATCGCGGCCAGCGCGAGGGCCAGCCCGATCAGCCCGCGGTACTTCCGCAGGTACGAGAAGAGGAGCTTCAATTCGCCTTCAGGACCGCGTCGATCGAGGAGGCCGTGATCGGGTGGTACGTTGGCCGGGCACGCGCGTAGATCCGCCTCGCGAGGTCGCGCGTCTTCGCGTTGTCCTGCATGGCCTGGAAGAGCGGCCGCACGAACTTCCGCCGCCCCTGCCGGGTGAGGAAATCCTCGAGGGCCGGGAACGCGGGCTCGTAGGTGTTGCGCACCGCGTGCGTCAGCCAGGCGAACAGGATCTCGGAATTGCCCGAGCGCGAGAACGCGAAGCGGCGGTCCAGCGCATCCATCTGCGCGGCGGTCATCGCCTTGGGCAGGTTGTTGAGGAAGTCCAGCCATTCCGTCGTCACCCACGTGTCCTTCTTCACGAGGTCGAGGGAGCCGTCGCGGCCGAACGCCTCGGCGGCGGCGCGCGTCTGGTCGAACCGGACGGACAGGGGGGCGATGATGTTGGCGGGGATGCCGGGCTCGTAGACCCACCGCTCGACGCCGAGCTCACGCCAGGCCGCCTCGTCGCCCTTGAACAGGTCCTTCTCGAGCGCGGAGATGAAGGTGTCGGTGGTGACGCTCTGGAACCGGTGGGAGTCGAACCAGCCGCGCAGAAAGGCGTCGAAGCGGACGCGCCCGAAGTGGCTCTCGAGCAGGCGCAGCAGGTTCGCGCCCTTGTCATAGGGGACGCTCGTCATTCCATCGTCGGGATCGCGCCCGGCAAGGTCGATGTGCAGCCGGGTGTCGGCGGGAAGCGTCTTGGCGTCGGCGACGTGCTCCCGCAGATCGCGCTGGCCGAGCAGCACCTGCATCTGCGCGACCTCCTTGCCGTACAGCTCCTCGACGATGCGGTTCTCGATGTAGGTGGTGACGCCCTCGTTCAGCCAGAAGTCCGCCCACGTCGCGTTGGTGACGAGGTTGCCCGACCATGAATGCGCCAGCTCGTGGGCGAGGAGAGCGACCAGGCTCTTGTCGCCCGCTAGCACCGTGGGGGTGGCAAAGGTGATGCGCGGGTTTTCCATCCCGCCGAAGGGGAAGCTCGGGGGAAGGACGATGGTGTCCCATCGGTCCCAGGCATACGGTCCGTAGAGCTTCTCCGCGACCTGCACCATCTTTTCCACGTCCGCGAACTCGGATGCCGCCCGCGCGACCACCGCCGGCTCGGCGTAGACGCCGGTGCGATTGGACAGCGCGCGGAACTCCAGCTCGCCCGCGGCGAGAGCGATCAGGTAGGGCGGGATGGCGTGCGGCATGCGGAACCGGAACACGCCCGCGGCGAGGTCATGTCTTCCGTGCTCGGCGCTCATCACCACCTGCATGCCTTTGGGGGCGCGAACCACGGCGTCGTAGGTCACGCGCACGCCCGGGCTGTCGGTGATCGGCATCCAGGATCGCGCGTGAATGGCCTGCGATTGCGTGAACAGGAACGGCATCTTGCCGGATGTCGTCTGCTGCGGTCCGAGCCACTGCAGGGCGGAGGCGTCGGGGCTCGTCCGGTAGCGGATGGCGATCCTGGCCGGCGGAGGCGCGGGCAGCGTGATCCGCAAGCGCTGGCCCAGGTTTGGAACCGCGGGCTCGAACACGAAGGACAGCGCTTTGCCCCCGGCGGTCACCGATTCGACCGAGAGGCCGCGGGTGTCGAGGTCGAGATGGCGTGCCTTGTCCGCCCCTGCCGGGTAGGCGACGTCGAGCGTCGCCGTTCCCGTGACCACCTTGCGGTCGAAATCGAGGGCCAGGTCCAGCGACACGTGCGTGGGACGCGCGACGTCCGGGTTGCCGAGGGAATGAACGTCGGCGATGGCGAGGAGGAGGGCAAGGGTCAGCATACCGGTATCGTAACCGGTGCGGCCGCGACCCTTGCCCGGCGGCAGCAGCCTAGGGGGTGACGGTGCCCATCAGGCAACCCGTGACTTCGCGGACGGTGGCGCAGAGACCAAAGGCGCCGGTCCGCTGGCCGACGATGTCCTTGTTGAAGTCGCTGGCGAAGGTCGGAGCCTGGACGTCGATCATTTCGGCGCCGCTCAGAACGAACCACGCGATGTTCGGTCCATGGACGTTGGCCGGGACGTCGTCGCCGTTCTTCTGCTTCGGAGTGGCGGTGACGTAGCCGCGGCACCCGCGCGGAAGGATCCTCTCCCCATTGCGGGGGACGGGGTTGCCCTTCCCGCAGTTGATGCCGAAGAACCCGACCCGGATGCTATCGATCATGCCCGCCGGGACCGGGCTGGGCGAGGGTGAAGGTCTTGGTGTTGCCGTGGGCGCCGGCGTCGGCACTGGGACCGGGATCACGATGGGAGACGGACTGGGCACCGGAGTCGCCGTCGGGGACGGCTTCGGGCTGGGGGTCGCTGTGGGCGACGGCTTCGGGCTGGGCGTCGGCGTTGGAGAGGGCTTCGGGCCAGGCGTCGTGGTGGGCGACGGCCTGGGGGTTGGCGTCGGCGTCGGAGACGCCTTCGGGCTGGGCGTGGGCGTGGCCTTTGTGCTGGGCGCCGGCGTCGCCGACGGCTTCGGGCTCGGCGTCGGCGCCGGGGAAGGCTTCGGACTGACAGGCGTCCCGCTTGGTGCCGTCCTGGTTGGAACGCGGATCAGCGCCGGCCGCGTGGGCAGTTCCTCGGTGATCGTGCAGCCCCACGCCGACATCACGGCAAACCCGGCCATCCACGCGGATATCCTCATCGGAACCTCTCTAGAATCGAGTTTAGAGGTTCACACCTAAGTAGGCATGCTGTCAATACTTTTCTTTATAGTTGGTAATGGCGTCTTCGTGGCTCGCATCTTGCTCACGGACCCCGCAGGCCACGACTGCGTCCAGGAGGGACCATGAACCCAGGTAACAGGACCCGTTCACTCGCAATCGCGCTGGCTGCTTTCGTGGCGGTCAGTGCGGGGTCCTGTCGGAAAGCGGACAAGCCGGCGGAGGCCTCGGGGCCCGGAACGTCGGCGTCCGAATCCGCCGTGCCGGCATCGGCGCCGGAAACGCCGACCCCGCCCGACCCTTCATCGTGGGCGGCCGCGATCGCGCGCGTCGAAGAAGTGCGCGGCTCGGCGGGACGCATCAACACTCCCGAGGAGCTGAAGCACTACAGCGACCGCCGCCGGTTCCTCGCCGTGCAGATGGCGGACTCGCGGGAGGAAAAGTACAACCTGCCCCACGACGTGGCCGCCCTGGCGCAGATGATCCAGTCTGGCGAGCTCGTCCCCCTGCGCGCCCTCGGCGAGCATCACATCCTGTATGACGTGGGCACCGACGCGCGCGAGGATCCTCTCGCGCACTACGACCTCGAAAGCGGCAAGGACGTCCCGCTGTTCGCGTCGATGGAGGCGTATCAGGCGGAAGACGCTCGCCTCGGAGGGGACAAGGCCAAGCGCGACGCGCTCGCGGCCTGGTACGGCAACCCGGCCAGGGCGGAGATGTTGTTCGCGGAGCACCGCGCCGTCACCGCACTGGCCGCGAACTTCAATGGCGCGAGCTACGACCTGAAGAACCCGGAGGACCGCCCGCGGTTCCAGGTCCGGCTCCTGAGCACCGCGCGGCCCGAATCGCGCGATGTCCTGCTGACGCTCGCCAATGAGTACCACGCGAAGTTCAACCGCCTGCTGCCGGTCTCGTCACTGGTGCGGACGGAGCGATATCAGCGCCGGCTCAGCCGCGTCAACCGCAACGCGACGCGCGTGGACATCCCGCCCCACGCGACGGGAATGGCCTTCGACATCTCGTACAAGTTCATGGCCGCCGACGAGCAGAACCTGATCATGGAGCACGCCGCCCGGCTCGAGGCCGAGGGGCGGGTAGAGGCGCTCCGCGAGAACCGGAACGCGATCCACATCTACACCTTCGCCAACGGCCAGCGCCCGGCGGAGCCGCTCGTGGCCGGCTTCCTGTTCGACGTACAGACCGCGCATCCCGGCTCCGCCAAGGCGGCGCCTGCCGCGCGGCCCCGGGCACGACGCGTGAAGGCGAAGGCCAAGCCGCGAACCTCCACCCGCACGCCGCGTCCGCGCTCCGTCCGGTAGCGGTATTCTCTCGGGCGCGCGCATGCGCCGCGGAGGAAGCCAATGAAACGAGGGGGTTCGGTCGCGGCCGTCGTGCTGGTCCTGGCCGCAACGGGATGCGCGAGCTCGGGGCAGACAACCGCCCGCCGCCCGCCCGCGGAAGCCGCGGAAGCCGCGGCGGCGCTACCCCTGGCAATCCGGTGGGTGCGCGACTCGGCCGAGTACCGCGCGGCGGCGGTGCAGGCCTACCGGATGGCGGCGCAGCGCGTCGACGTCCTCGGGACGAGCATGTCGCCCGGGAAGTGGGCGGTCTCCCTCGACGCCGACGAGACCGTGCTCGACAACTCCCGATACCAGAAGGAGCGGGCGGCCGCGGGCCAGCCTTTCACCGCCGAGAGCTGGCGGGAATGGATCGCCCGCAAGGCCGCGCCCGCCATTCCCGGAGCCCCCGCATTCCTCCGGCGCGTAAAGGAGATGGGTGGCAGGATCGTCATCGTCACCAATCGCACCCAGGCGGAATGTCCGGATACGGAGGCGAATTTCCGCGCCCTGGAGCTGCCCTTCGACGCGATGTTGTGCCGCGCCGACGGCGGGCCGAGCGAAAAGGAGGCGCGTTACGACGCCGTGTCCGCCGGAACCGCGGTGCCCGGGATGGGCCCGCTCGAGATCGTCCTCTGGGTGGGCGACAACATCCAGGACTTCCCCCAGCAGCGGCAGGAGATGCGCAAGGCGGGAGAGGGCGCGTTCACGGAGTTCGGCGGCCGCTTCATCATCATCCCGAACCCGATGTACGGGTCGTGGGAGCGCAATTCCGCCGAGTAACCAGCCCTAGGGCACGGAACGGCCGTGGGCGATCGCCTCGAAGAAAGACTGCGCGATGAAGTCGTACCCCGCCGCGTTGGGATGGACGTGATCGTCGAACAACGCCGGCAGGCTCGGCTGGTTCTTGAACGCCTGGTTGAGGTCGACGAGGAACGCGCCTTCCGCGGCCGCCATCGCCTTGATCTGGACATTGGTGGAGTCGATCCAGTCGTTGCGGCCCTGGCCGTTGAGCAGCGGGTTGACGGGAATGATGGTCGCCACGAATGGAAGGCTGCCTTCGGCCTTGGTGAGACGCACGAGCGTCCGGAGGTTCGGCACCGTGTGGCACTGGGGCGTGTTCAGCTGACAAACGGGGTCGTGCCAGTCGTTGGTGCCATAGATGATGAGCGTGTAGGCGGGTTCGTTGGCGGGCACGTTGCGACGGAAGCGCTCGAGCGCCTCGAAGGTGTTGGTTCCGTCGCCCCCGCGGTTGTTCACGTAGGCGTCGCCGAAGTGCGCGATCAGACGGGACTGCAGCCGGGAGGGGTAGGACTGCGAAGGCGCGGCGCCGTCTCCCCGCGTGATGCTGTCGCCAAAGGCGACGTAGACATCGGGGCGGTTCCTGCCGATGGGCAGGGTCAGGCCGACGCTCACCGGCCGTCCGTCCCCCGGCACCTGCACCGACGGTAGCGTGCCGGCGGCGAAGAACGGGGGAATGGTCTCCGTGCGCAGGGTCACCGTGTGTGATCCGGCGGGCACATTGGCGACGGTCGCGGTTCCGCTGCCCACCGCCGACCGGCCGGTCCGCCCGCCGATGACGACGTCCACGTCGGGGACGGCATGGTCCTGCGGGTCCTTGATCCCGTTGCCATTCCGGTCGTAGAAGACGGTGACCGACATCGTGTGCCCAGGCGCCGTCGATGGACTTGGCAACGGCGTCGGCCCGGATCCGCCGCCTCCGCATGCAGTGAGTACCCCCGCCAGGAGAACGGGGAGGCAATTCCGGACACGCTCCGCGGAGCGGCCGGCCGAATGGGTCCCGGGGATCATCACGCCTCCGAAGCTATCACACGGCCCGGCGGGCATCGACGGCCGCCGGCCCCCTACAATCGCCCCATGGGATTCGTCCGCACGTTCGGCGAGCGCGGCTTCGTCCGCATGGCCGCTTTGCCGGCGATCAGCAACACGATGGCGCGCCTTGCCGACGCGAAGCTTCCCCCCGCGATCCTCCGCCGGCTCATCAACGGGTACATCCGCGCCTACCGCGTTGACATGTCGGAGGTCGCGGAGCCCATCGAATCGTTCGCGACCTTCAACCACTTCTTCACGCGGCGCCTGCGCGACGGCGCGCGCCCGATCGCGTCGGAGCAAGGTGTCGTCGTTTCTCCCGCGGACTCGCGCGTGAGCTCCATCGGGATTCTGCCCCGCGAGGCAAAGCGCGATCCTATCAAGGGTCGCTCGTACGAGATCGAGGCCCTGCTCGGGTCGGCCGAGGAGGCGGCGCGGTTCGCGAGCGGCGTCCACGCCACCCTGTACCTGAGCCCGAGCATGTATCACCGCGTGCATTCGCCGGTGGATGGGAACATCGTGGCCTGGCGATACATCCCGGGCCGGCTCTTCCCGGTGAACACGCTGGCCGTCCGTCACATCCCCGGGTTGTTCGCGGTCAACGAACGCGTCTCCGTGACCATCGACACTCCCGCCCACGGCCGGGTGGCGGTGGTGCTGGTGGGGGCCGCGAACGTGGGCCGCATCAGCCTCGCCTTCAGCCCGTTGATGACCAATACCGGCGGGGCCGCGGTCAACGAGATTCCGTCGCAGCCGATCCCCATCCGCCGCGGCGCCGAGCTGGGCGCCTTCAACCTGGGCTCGACGGTCGTGCTGCTGATCGCCGATCCCCGCCTGGCGCCGGCGGCGGGTACGGACCCGGGTGAGCTGGTCCGCATGGGGCAGGCACTTTTTACCGCGTCTCAGCCCCGGTAACAGCAGCGAGGAGCGACGGATTCATTTCGGCGCGACGAGCGGGGGTCAGGGGGGTGCGGCGCAGCACCCCCCTGCTCACTGACTCATCTTCCACTTTCCCTTGCGTGTGGGATCGCGCAGGGCGACGGCGAGCGCCTCCAGGAAGCGCTCCCGCGGCCACTCCGAAGCCCCGAAACGCGCGAGGTGCTCGGTGTGGACCTGGCAGTCGACGAGGGTGATGCCGCGTCCGGCGAGGTCGCGGACCAGCGTGACAAAGGCGACCTTCGACGCGTCGGGCGCGTGGGCGAACATCGACTCGCCGAAGAAAGCGCTGCCCAGCGAGACGCCGTAGAGGCCACCCACGAGCGCATCGCCCGACCAGGCCTCGACGGAATGCGCGAATCCCAGGCGGTGAAGCGCGACGTAGGCCGCGATCATCTCCTCCGTGATCCAGGTCCCGTCCTGCCCGGGGCGGTCCATCGACGCGCAGGCCCGCACCACGTCGCGGAACGCGGTGTCGAGCGTGATCCGATAGTCGCCGCGCCGGATCGTCTTCGCCAGGCTGCGCGGGACGTGAAGATCTTCCGCGCGCAGCACCATCCGGGGGTCGGGCGAGTGCCAGAGGATGGGAAGCCCCTCCTCGTACCACGGGAAGATGCCCTGCGCGTACGCGGTCAGCAGCCGCTCCGGCCGCAGGTCGCCGCCCACCGCGAGCAACCCGTCCTCCGCAAGATGAGGCGGCGGAAAGACGAGGCGCTCGTCCAGCCTGAACAGCGGCACTCCGCCGATGATACGCGCCGCTCGTACGGCGGCGCCACGGATCAGCGCGCGGTACGTCCCTCGCCGAGCCGGTTCAGGAGGGCGCCCAGCACCTCGCGCGCGGCGACGTTGACGGTCGACGACGACCCCAGGTTGGTGACCCGCACGCAAAAGGCAACGGTCGGATCCGGCAGCGGTCCCACGCCGATGTAGTTGACGTGGTAGCCGAGGTTCGGGGTCGACGCGGTACCGGTCTTCATTGCCACGGGGAAGCTCACGGGGGCGACCCCCTCCGCGGTTCCTCCGGGGCCGGTGACGGGCGCCATCGCCTTGCGCATCACCGCGATCCACGCCGGCTCGAGGACGCGCTGCGGCTCGGGCGGTGTGAGGTTCCGCGGGCTCCGCCCCATAGCGCCATCCTCGGCGGCGACAAGAAACACGCCCGGCATGTTCCCGTCGAGGGCGAACACGGCGGCCATGCGCGCCGCGTGCGCGGGGCTGATCTGTGTCGCCTCGAGCCCCACGGAGAGATCGGCCAGCTGCCGTGCGTCGCCTTCGGGCTGCACGACTCGACCCGCGCCGGGACCAGGCTGGTCGAAACCGTATCGCCGCAGTTCGCCGACCACCGCGGCACGCCCGATGCGAATACCGAGGTTGGCGAAAGCGACGTTGCAGGAGATGCCGAGAGCGTGGCCGAGCCCGGCGAGCTTTCCTCCCGGATAGGCGCACCAGAGGCTGCCCGACCCGTACCGTTGCGAGCCCGTGCAAGTCATCCTCGCAACGTCCGCGTCGGGATCGAGGCCGGCGCGCAGGGTCGCGGTTGAGGTGATGATCTTCTGGATGGATGCCGGCTCGCGCTGTTGATCAAAGGCGGGCGTGCCCCCCTCCGCGGCCAGGGTGGCGGCGTCGCTCAGCGCCACGCGCACTGCGCCCGTTGCGGGGTCGATGAGCACGATGGAGCCGCGTCGTCCCCCGAGCGATTCGGCGGCGGCGGCGGTCAGCGCGAGATCGATGGTGAGTCGCGCGCCTGCCGCTTTACCCGGCCGCAGGTCACGCAGCGCGAGGGCGGGCACCCAATGCCTTGGCACGCCCGTCGCGGCGTCGAACTGACCGTCGCCGTTCACGCGTCCGAGCAGCCGCCCCGTCCGGTCGCGGATGATCACCGCCTGCCCGCCCGCGCGCAAGGCCAGGACGTCCGTCACCGCCGGTCCGAGGCCGGGCATCGTGAACGCCTCGGGGTGCGCGGTCACGAGCGCGCGCGCGTCGTCGTCCCTCCCCAGCTCGACGAGGGCGGCGGCCTGGTACGGACGACCGGCCGGCTCTCCGCCCTCCGCGACCAGCCTGGCCAGCCCGAACGCGGCGTCGTAGCGGCCCCCGCGCATGGCGCCGTCGAGCAGGGGGAGGAGTGGAACGCCCGCGGCTTCGATCGCCGCCCTGGCATCCGGCGGCGTGGACGCGCCCGCAGCATTCGGATCGCCGGTGGCGGCCCGCGCGACGATAACACCGGCGCGCGCCTGGACGCCGACGCGCGACGACTCCTGCACGGGCTCGAAACGCGCGATCGCGCCCGCGAAGTCGCCTTCCATCAGCAGCCGGCGGCCATCGGCGAGGGCGGCGTCCTGACTCGCGTTGTGGCCGACGATCACGCGCGCGGCGATCAGCGCGACGATGACGAGGCCGGCGAGCACGCGGCCGGCGTAGGGACGGAAGCGTCGGATGTCGGCCACGAAGTCAGTGTATCCGCGCAAGCGGTATGATCCGCCCGCGATGCCGCCCGTTCTTGCCGCCGACCGGTTGCGCAAGTCCTACGGGGCTCTCACCGCCGTCGCCGACGTCAGCTTCGACGTCTCCGCCGGCGAGATCCTGGGACTTCTCGGTCCGAACGGGGCCGGCAAGAGCACCACGGTCGGCATGATCGCCGGGCTGTTGGAACCCGACTCGGGCCAGGTCCGCATCAACGGCGCGCCGCTGGCCGGAGACACCGATCCCGCCAAGCGCTCGATCGGCCTGGTGCCGCAGGACCTCGCCCTCTTCGAGGAGCTTTCGGCCCGCGAGAACCTGCGGTTCTTCGGCGCCCTCTACGGGATGACGGGATCGCCTCTCGATGACGCGATCGCGTCCGGACTCGAGTTCGTCGGCCTGGCCGAGCGCGCGCGTGACAGGGTCAAGGCCTTCAGCGGCGGGATGAAGCGGCGCCTCAATCTCGCCGCCGGGCTGCTGCACGACCCGCAGATCGTCCTCCTCGACGAGCCCACCGTCGGTATCGATCCGCAGAGCCGGAACGCGATCTTCGACAACCTCGAATCCCTGCGCGCCCGGGGTAAGGCGCTCGTGTACACCACCCACTACATGGAAGAGGTGGAGCGGCTCTGCGAGCGGATCGTCATCGTCGATCACGGGCGCGTGATCGCCGCTGACACCGTGAAAGGGCTGTACGGAATGCTGCCCGCTTCGCGGCGGTTGACGATCGAGCTGCGCGAGCCGCCGACCGACGCCGTGCTCGCCGCCCTGCGCGCGGTCCCCGCCGTGGGGGCGATCGACGTCGCGGGCGGGCGTGGCGACCTGGAGACGGTCTTCCTCACCCTCACCGGCCGCACCTTGAGGGATTGAGATGATGACCGCCGCCGCCGCGATCGTCCGCAAGGACCTCCTGATGTTCTTCACCGACCGCCGCGCCCTGATCATGGGGTTCGTCGCGCCGATTGCCATCGCGTCGTTCTTCGGCTTCATCTTTTCCGGGGGAAGGGATCGCGTCACCGCGGCCGTTCCCATCCGCGTCGTCGACGGCGACGGCAGCGCGATCTCGGTCGCGATCGCGCGCGGGCTGGCTGCCGACAAGGCGCTCGCCGTGCAGGGCGGCACCGTGGACGAGGCGCGCGAGGCCGTCCGCACCGGGAAGACGACGGTTGCCATCGTCGTTCCGGCGGGTTTCGGCGACGCCGCCGGCCAGGCCTTCTTCGGAGGCGCGCAGAGGCCGCAGATCGACCTGCTCTACGACCCGTCCCACGCGCCCGAGCTCGCGATGGTGCGCGGGATCCTGACCCAGCACGTCATGCAGGCGGTGAGCGCGGAGATGTTCGGCGGGGAGCAGGGACGGCGTGTGACCGAGCGGTCGCTCGAATCGCTGGCGGCGCCCGGAAGCACGATGCCCGAGGCGGACCGCACCGCGCTCGCCGATCTGCTCTCGTCCGTGAACCGATGGAACGCGCGCACTCCATCGCCGGCCCCGCCCGGCGCTTCGCCCACGCCCGCGCGAGGGTTGACCATGCCCTACGACGTCCGCGAGCAGGCCGTCACCGCGCAGGCGGGAATCGCCTACAACGGCTTCGCGCACTCCTTCGCCGGAATGGGCGTGCAGTTCCTGCTTTTCGCTTGCGTCGACCTCGCGACCGGCATGCTCCTCGAGCGCCAGCTCGGCCTATGGAAAAGGCTGCGCGCGGCGCCTCTCTCGCGGGCCGTCCTCCTGGGCGCCAAAGCGGCCAGCGGCGCGATCATCGCGCTCATGTCGCTCACGGTCACCTTCGCGTTCGGCATGGCCGTGTTCGGGATCCGCATCGAGGGAAGCTGGCCGGGGTTCGTCGCCGTATGCGTCGCCACGGCGCTCATGGCTTCGTCTTTCGGGCTGCTCATCGCCGCCCTCGGCAAGACGCCGCAGGCGACGAGAGGGGTCGCCACCCTCGCCGTGCTGCTGATGGTGATGCTCGGCGGGGCATGGGTCCCCTCGTTCGTGTTCCCGGCCTGGCTGCAGAAAGTCACGCTCGTGATCCCCGCGCGATGGGCCGTGGACGGGCTCGACGCGGTGACGTGGCGCGGTGTGGATTTCATGGGCGTGCTGCCGGCGATCGGCGTGCTGCTCGCCTTTGCCGCGCTTTTCGCCACCCTCGCCGTCGCGCGCTTCCGCTGGGAAGAGGACTGAGCGCTTCGGCGCGACCCGCCGACGGCCCCGGGTCAGTGCGCGTCGGGACCGGGCACGACCTCGGACCCGGCGGGATGGCGCCCGGCCAGGAACTGTTTCATCGCCGTGGTGAACGCCGCCGGCTGATCCGTGAGGACGTCGTTGCCCGCCCCGCGGATCAGCAGCAGCCGCGCGTTGGGGAGGAATGCCGCCCATTCGCGCGAAGCAATCAGTGTCGCATTCGAGCGGAGGCCATCGATGACAAGCACCGGCGCCTCCAGGCGCGCGACGGCGGCCGGCTCCTCCGACTCTTCGATCGGCATCGGGCTCACCAGGACCAGACGCTCGACGTGGGTTGGATTGTCGGCCGCATACTGCGCGGCCAGCATTGCTCCCTCCTTCAGGGCGACGAGGGTCATCCGCTGGACGCCGAGGTGCAACCGCAGGGCCTCGAGATCGCGCACGTGGTGGTCGGCGGTCAGCGTATCGGGATCGGTGACGGGGTCGGAGAGGCCGGTGCCCCGCGGGTCATAGAAGACCACCGAGCGTCCGGGGCCGGCGAGCGTTTCGATCCGTGCCGCGACGGGATGGGCGAGACCGCCGCCGGGGGCCAGAAAAACCACTACCTTCGCCCCGGTCCCGACGCGTCGATGGATCAGCCGTACACCGTCGGCACCGATGAAATCGCCGGCCAACGGCCGGCGCGGTGACGGAACGCGGGACGGGGAAGCGACCGGAGAAGGCGAAGGGAGCGGAGAAGGCGACACCTGGACGAATGAGAAGAGCAGTGCGGCGGTCGTGATCATGTCAGTCCCTCCCCGACGTCTCGACGGGCGCGGGTGCGTCGTCCATCTCCATTGTAGGTTCCGGTTCCGCGCGCGTCAGGGTCGCGCCTACGACAGCGACGAGAGCGCCTTCTCGAGGCGGGGGAGGGCCTCGTCGATGTCCGCTTCCGTCACCGCGCCGACGCTGAGTCGAAACCAGCCGTCATCGCCCGAGCATCCGAAGGCCTGGAAGGGGACGACCCCGATGCCGGCGGTCTCGAGCAGGAAGCGGCGGGTCTCGTCGTTGGTGCGGATCGGGGCGCCGCCGCCGCGCTTGCGCCCGGCGAGGTCGAACTGCGCCGTCAGATAGATGGCCCCCATGGGCGAGATGCTCGCGACCGGCAGCCCCTTCGCGCGCAGCGCCGAAAGCCCCGCGTGGAGGCGGTCGAGGCGAGCCTGGATGCCGCGCTTGAAGGTGGCCTGGTACGCGCGGATCACTTCGGGCTGGTCGAGCAGGGCGACGGTTCCGATCTGTTCCGCGCGCGGCGCCCATGCGCCCATGTGCCCGATGATCGCCGACATCCTGGCCACGACATCCGTCGGACCGACCGCCCATCCCACCCGCAGGCCGGTGGCCGCGAACGCCTTGCTGATCCCGTCGATGAAGACGGTATAGCGGGCGATCTCGGGGATGAGCCCCGGCGGCGTGACGTGCGCGGTGTCGCCGTGGCAGAGGGTCCAGTAGACCTGGTCGTACATGACGTACAGCGGCCGCTCCCCGGAGTGTTCGCGGCGTGCGTTCTCCGCCACGACTTCTTCGGCGATGGCGCGCAGCGTATCGGCCGAGAACGCCGTCCCCGTCGGGTTGAGGGGCGAGTTCAGGCACAGGAGCCGCGCTCCGGGAAGCGCTCGCGCGACGGCGGCGCGGCCGGGCAGGAAACGCTCTTCGGGGCCGCACGCGATGGGGACGCCCTCGGCGCCGACCAGGTGCACGTAGTGATTGTTGTTCCAGCTCGGAACGGGATAGACGACGCGGTCGCCGCGATCGCACACCGTGCGATACAGGGCGTAGATCACCGGGCGCGATCCCGACGCGATGACTACCGAGTCGACGGGATAGTCCAGACCGAGATCGCGCGAGTACCACGCGGCGACCGCTTCGCGCAGGGCTGCGACTCCGTTCGAAGGCGGATAGTTCGTCTCTCCGCGCGCGAGGGCTTCGGCTATCGCTTCCCCCAGCGCGCCGGGTATCGGGAATTGCCGGGGGTCGAAATCGCCGACGGTGAGATCGCAGATACGCTGCCCCGACGCGGCCAGGGCGCGGATCTCGGCGGCGATGCGGAGGATCTCGGAGCCGACGAGAGCCTGTGCCATCGCGGAGACGCGCCGCCCGGGGAAGGGGCCGGGATCGCGGGCAAAAGCCCCGAGATCGCTGGCCTGCGCCGTGTCGGTCATGAAAGATCGACTATGACACAACCCCAAGGCGGCGTCGGCGGACGACGAAAGGCTTATCGATTGCGCGCGAACGCGGCCGCGAGAGCGTCACCCGAGCGGGCACGGATCTCCGCGCGGGCGAGCGTGGAGCCGTCGAGCCCGGCCTCGGCAAGCACATCCTCGAAATCGCTCTCCGCGTCGGCGTAGATCTCCGCCTCGTACATCTCCGCCTCGTACCTCGCGGCCTCCGAGGCCGCGACCATCTCCTCGACCGCCACCACCTCGACGTGTGGCGCGCACAGGTTGTCGTCGGCGCCCGCCATCGTCATCGCCATCAGCGCCAGCATGCCCAGCATCGGGACCTCCTCCAGTTCCGCTGCGGCGCGAATGCCGCGCCCTGCACAGAAAGACGTATGGCCCGCGGCAAAGGTTCTCCCAATGTTTCGTCCAAGTGCTTGATTGCATGCGCGTCGCATTCCGCAGCGGCCGTCCGCGCGCAGCGCGTGTAACATTCACGTCGTTCCGCTGGAGGGCCCATGGTCGACATCCAGGAAATCTCGCCGCGCGCCGGTGACGTCATGCTGATGGTCGGAACCACGAAGGGCGCGTTCTTCTTCCGCGCGCGGCTGACGCGCGGGCGATGGGAACGGGGCGGTCCGCACTTCGCCGGCCACGCCGTGTACGCGATGGCGTACGACGGGCGCGCGGGCCGTCGCCGCGTGTGGGCCGCCCCCGAGAGCTCGCACTGGGGATCGCTCATGCGCTCGTCCGACGACTTCGGCCGGACGTGGAGCGGCGGCGACGAGGCGACGGTCCGGTTTCCCGAAGACACCGGCAAGTCGCTGCAGCGGATATGGTCGATCGCGGGCCGCGACGACGATCCGCAGCGGATGTACTGCGGCGTCGAGCCCGCCGCGCTCTTCGAGTCGCGGGACGCGGGCTCGACCTGGTCGCTCGTGCGCGGGTTGTTCGACCATCCGCATCGGCCGCGCTGGGAGCCGGGCGGCGGCGGCTTGTGCCTCCACACCGTCCTGCCGCATCCCACCGACCCAAACAAGATCCACGTCGCCATTTCCACGGCGGGCGTCTATCGCACTCTCGACGGCGGCGCGACGTGGCGGACGGCCCACCGTGGGGTGCGCGCGGAGTTCCTGCCCGACAAGCATCCCGAGTTCGGCCAGTGCGTGCACAAGATCGTGCGCCACCGCGATCGGCCGCAAGTGATGTTCCTGCAGAACCACTGGGGGCTCTACCGCAGCGACGACGAGGGCGAGAGCTGGGCCGACGTCGCGCACGATGTCCCCAGCGACTTCGGGTTGGCGATGGCCGTGCATCCGCACGATCCGGAGACGGTGTACATCGTCCCCCTCGAGTCCGATCAGTTCCGCTGCACGCCCGAAGGCCGCCTGCGCGTTTATCGCACGCAGGACGGCGCCCGGTCCTGGGAACCGCTGACCCGCGGCCTGCCGCAGAAGGACGCTTTCGAGACCGTCCTCCGCGATGCGCTCTGCACCGATCGCATGCCGCAGGCGGGCGTGTACTTCGGTACCCGGTCGGGGAAGGTCTTCGCGTCCACCAACGGCGGCGACCGATGGCGACTCGTCGCGGACGGATTGCCGCCCGTGTTGTGCGTGCGGGCGGCCGTGCTCGCCTCCAGCCGACGGCCGCGGGCCTGATGCGGGTCACCTTCATCCTGCCCGGCCCGCTGCATCCCGTCGCTGGCGGCCGCGAAGCCGTCGCGGTGGAAGCGGCGGCAGCCCGGCTGGGCGACGCACTCACGGCGCTGTGGGCCGTGCACCCGGCCCTGCGTGACCGGGTCATGACGGAGGAAGGACGGTTGCGTCCCCACGTCAACGTCTTCGTGGGCCGGGACAGCGTCCGCTACACGGGGGGCCTGGACACTCCGCTCGCGGACGGCGCCGAGATCGCGATTTTGCCCGCGGTCAGCGGAGGCTAGCAGCCACGGACCGCTAGGGCGCGACGCGATTGAACTCGCGCACCGGCCACTTCTCGACCAGCGGGCTCATTTCATTCGCGGTGAGCGCGAGATGGAGCGGCGTCACCGAGACGACGCCGTCGCGCAGCACCGCGTTGCAGTCGCTGCCCGGGATGTCGTCGTGCTGGTACTCGTTGCCGCCGATCCAGTAGTACTTCCGGCCGCGGGGGTCGACCTTCTCCACGACCTCGAACCCGTAGGAATGCTTGCCCAGGCGCGTGACCGCGTACGAGGTCGGCTCGACTCCACCGGGAACGTTGACGTTCAGCAGCAGGTTCGCGGGAAGCTCCTGGCCGAGCGCGGCCTCCGCCAGGCGATGGGCAAAGCGCGCGGCGGGCACGAAGTTCATCGTCCCGCGGCTCACCAGGCTGAATGCGATCGCGGGTACGCCGAGGATCGACGCCTCCATCGCCGCCGCTACCGTCCCGGAGTAGGTCACGTCATCGGCGAGGTTGGGCCCGTGGTTGATTCCCGACAACATCAGCTGCGGACGCGCGCCCTTCATGAGGTGGTTGATGGCGATGTAGGAACAGTCGGTGGGCGTTCCATCGACCGCGTACCAGCGCTCGCTCGTGCCGGGCCGCATCCCTCCCGGCCGCACCTCGCGGATCCGCAGTGGGCGATGGATCGAGATCGCATGCGACGACGCGCTCTGCTCGGCCTCGGGCGCGACCACCCACACTTCGCCGAGCGGCGCTACCGCGTCCACCAGCGCGCGCAAGCCCTCCGACGCGTATCCGTCGTCGTTCGAGATGAGGATGCGGGGAGGGGCCATGACCGGACATTGTAATGGCCGCCCGTGCGCCGCGATGCGTTACGAAAGGGCCTGGGTCAGATCGGCGATCAGATCGTCCGCGTGCTCGAGGCCGATGGAGATGCGGACCAGCTCCGGCGGCGCCTCGGAACCGGGCCCCTCGCTGGTCGCGCGGTGCTCGATCAGGCTCTCCACGCCGCCCAGCGACGTGGCGCGGACGAACAGGCGCGCACGGCCCACCGCTCGGATCGCGCCTTCGCGGCCGCCACGAGCGCGGAAGGACAGCATGGCGCCAAAGGCCGACATCTGCCGCCGCGCCACCTCGTGACCGGGATGGGAGGCGAGGCCGGGGTAATGGACGGCGGCCACGGCGGGGTGGTCCTCGAGCGCGCGCGCTACGGCAATCGCGGTCGCGGCCTGCGCCGTCACTCGGCAGGCGAGGGTGCGAATGCCGCGCAGCACCAGCCAGGAGTTGAAGGGCGAAGCCACCGGACCCAGCACGTGCCTCGTGTGCGCCGTCTTCTCGTACAGGTCGTCCCGGCGGGCGAAGACGAGGGCGCCACCCTGCACGTCACTGTGGCCGCCCAGGTACTTCGTGGTCGAGTGGAGCACGACGTCGGCGCCGGACTCGATCGGCCGCTGGAGCACGGGGGTGGCGAAGGTGTTGTCCACGAGCGTCCGCGCGCCGTGCGCGCGTGCGATCGCGATCGCGCCGGCAAGATCGACGACGTTCAGGAGCGGGTTGGACGGGGTCTCGATCACCACCAGCCGTGTGGACGGCCGGAGCGCTTCGCGGAGGCGGGAGAGATCGCCCATGTCCACCTCCGTGACCTCGACGCCCCAGCGGGGCAGGAACTCCCGCCCCGCCACGCGGAGGCCGAAGTAGCCGTCGTGAGGGAGGACGACGTGCGATCCGGAGGGCAGCCCCTGGATGAGGGCGATGCTGGCCGCCATACCGGACGCAAACGCCAGCGCAGCCTCGCCGCCCTCGAGGGGCGCGAGCGCGCTTTCGAGCTGGACCTGGGTGGGGTTGGACTCGCGAATGTAGGAGAAGCCGCCCACCGGCTCGCCCGCTGCGTCGCGGGCGAAGGTCGTAGAGAGGTGGATGGCAGGGGCGACGTCTCCCGACCGGGCGTCCGGCTCGGCGCCGGCGTGGACCACGCGCGTCTCGAATTTCATGATCGCTCCGAGGGCATGTAGGCCCGTTCGTCGTGGATCTCCATCCAGATCGTGGGATTGCGCGGGGCGGCGAATCCGAACCGCGCGTAGAGGCCGTGCGCGTCGCGTGTGCCGAGGAGGAAGCGGCGCAGCCCCTGCAGGTCGGGGTGGGCGAGGATGCACTCCATCATCCATTTCCCGAGCCCGCGGCCGCGATGGACGGGCAGGACGAAGACGTCGGCGAGGTAGGCGAAGGTGGCATGGTCGGTGACCACGCGCGCGAAGCCGGCCTGGATGTCGCCTCGGTAGATCCCGAAGCACAGCGAATGGCGGATCGACCTCTCCACGATCTCGCGAGAGATGCCGCGCGCCCAGTAGCTGTCGGCGAGAAAGGCGTGGACGGCCTCGCGGTCCACGCGCCAGCGATCGTCGCTCACCGTGTAACCGTCACGCGTCCACTGCATCAGGCCGTCAGCTCCAGGAATTGGCGGTGCAGGACGAGCGAGGCGGTCAGCTCGGGATGGAACGTGGCCGCGAGCACGTTCCCGTCACGCACCGCGACGTCCTCGTCGCCGAGACGGCCGATCACGCGCACGCCGGGGCCGATGTCCCGGATCCGTGGCGCGCGGATGAACAGTGCCGCGATCGGGCCGTCGTCGGTTTCCACGGCGGCCTCGAACGAGCTGGCCTGGCGCCCGTACGCATTGCGCTCGACGATCGCGTCCAGCAACCGAAGCGACGATTGTTCAGGGACGACCCGCCTCGCAAGGAGGATGGCGCCCGCGCACGTTCCGAAGATCGCCGCTCCGGTTGCGTGGAAGGCGCGCAGCGCATCGAACCAGGGCGCGTCGGACATCAGGTTGAGGAGCGTCGTGCTCTCGCCCCCGGGCAGGATGACGCCGGCGTTGCCGGTCAGGTCCGCGGGCCGGCGCACCTCGACGACCGTTGCCCCGAGCACGCGCAGCATGGCGGCGTGGGCGGCGTAGTCGCCCTGGAGCGCGATCACGCCGACGCTCACCAACCACGCTCCTCGAGCCGGTCTGCCGCCGCCACCTGCGCGCCGGCGATGCCCGCCATCGCGTCCCCCAGACCGCGCGAGGCGTCGGCCACCGCGGCGGCGTCTTCGTAGTGCGTCGTCGCGCGTACGATCGCGCGCGCGCGCCGCGCCGGGTCGGCGGACTTGAATATTCCGGAGCCGACAAACACCGCCTCCGCCCCGAGCAGCCGCATGAGCGCGGCGTCGGCCGGGGTAGCGATGCCGCCGGCGGCGAAGTTCGGCACGGGCAGGCGGCCGTCCGCCGCGACGCGGGCGACGAGCTCGTAGGGCGCGCCGAGCCCCTTCGCCTCCGCCATGAGCTCTTCCGGGCCGAGCGTGGTCAGCCGTCGGATCGCGGACGAGAGCGAGCGAAGGTGGCGGACGGCCTGGACCACGTCGCCCGTGCCCGCCTCGCCCTTGGTGCGCAGGAGGGCCGCCCCCTCGCCGATCCGCCGCAGCGCCTCGCCGAGATCCCGGCACCCGCACACGAACGGAACCGTGAACCCCGACTTCAGGACGTGATGCGCTTCGTCCGCCGGCGTCAGCACCTCGCTCTCGTCGATGAAGTCGACGCCGAGCGCTTCGAGGACGCGCGCCTCGGCGAAGTGGCCGATGCGGCACTTGGCCATGACGGGGATCGAGACCGCGGCCATGATCGACTCGATCATCGACGGGTCGGCCATGCGGGCCACGCCGCCGTCGCGGCGGATGTCCGATGGCACGCGCTCGAGCGCCATCACCGCGACCGCTCCCGCATCCTCGGCGATGCGCGCCTGGTCGACAGTGGTGACGTCCATGATCACGCCGCCCTTGAGCATCTCCGCCAATCCCGTCTTGAGCGCCAGCGTCCCCGTGGTCCTCTCCATCACTTCCTCATTTCAATGTATCAGTACAATCCGTGCTTCTTTTCTTTCTGTTCTCTGTGTCTCCGTGTCTCCGTGTCTATTCTTCAGCCATTGTCGGAAATCTAGGCTTGACACACTAGGGTGTCAATAGGAACATTGTCACCATGACAATATGGCGACCCATCCTCAAACGCGGCGTTCACCGGTATCTCGCGATCGCGCAGGCGCTTGCCGACGACATCGCGTCCGGACGCCTCAAGTCGGGGACCCGTCTGCCCACGCACCGGGATCTGGCCGACACCCTCGGCGTGACCATCGGGACCGTCAGTCGCGCCTACGCGGAAGCGTCGCGACGCGGGTTGATCGGCGGAGAGGTCGGCCGCGGCACGTTCGTGAGCGCTCCCGTCGGAGGCGAGCCGGGCGTCGCTGATCAAGTCGGTGGAGCGGCCGTCGTCGAGATGAGCGTCAACCACCCCGCGCCGATCGACGGGGCCGAAGGAGTGGCGCTGCAGGAAGCGCTGGCGAGCCTGGCGCGCCGGCGCGATCTGTCCGCGCTGCTGGCCTATCCTGCCGACGCCGGTGCGCGGTCTCATCGCGAAGCCGCCGCGGAATGGCTGTCCCGCGGCGGGCACGCGGTCGGCGCGGACCGCATCGTCGTCTCCAGCGGAAGCCAGCACGGCCTCGTCGCCCTGCTGTCGATGCTCGCCGGAGACGGGGACGTCATCCTCACCGAGGAGCTCACTTACCCCGGGCTCAAGGCGCTCGCCGGCCTGCTGCGGCTGCGGCTGGTGGGTGTCGCCATGGATGGTGGAGGAATGATGGCGGACGCCCTCGACGCGGCTTGTCGGACAAGCGGGGCGCGCCTCGTTTATTGCGTCCCGACCATCCATAACCCGACCTGCGCGACGATGAGCGCGAAGCGCCGCGAAGAGATCGCCGCGGTCATCCGGCGCCACGGTCTCACCGCGATCGAGGACGACGTGCATGGCCGTCTGGCCGTCGACCCGCCGGCGCCGCTGGCCGCGATCGTCCCCGAAAGCACTTACTACGTGACCAGCACTTCGAAAACCCTCGCCCCCGGGCTGCGGGTCGGCTTCGTCGCCGCGCCGCCGGGGATGGCGGAGCGGCTGGCGGCGACGGTGCGGATCACGACGTGGGGGGCGGCGCCACTCACGACCGAGGTGGTCGCGGAGTGGATCCGGAACGGGGCCGCGGAATCCATCCTCGCCGCGCGGCGCGCAGAGGCGGCGGAGCGCCAGCGGCTGGCGCGCGAGACGCTCGTCTCAGGCGCCCAGATGTCGGCGGGCGCGTATCACGTCTGGATGACCTTGCCCGATCGGTGGCGGAGCGCGACGTTCGCCGGCGAGGCGCGCCGGAGCGGTGTCGCGGTGACGGCGGCGGACGCGTTCGTCGTGGGCGACGCCGAGGCCCCGGCGGCGGTGAGGTTGTGCCTCGGAACGCCGCGCTCCCGCGCCGACCTGGCGCGCGGGCTTCGCGCCGTGCGTCAGGCCCTGGAATCGCGCCCCGAGACCGCGCTCGCGATCGTCTAACGGGGCTGCTCGACGTCGCCGCGCCTCTGAAGGTACGACGCCGCCATCGAGCACACGACGGCCCAGGCCAGGCCGGCCGACCATCCCGCGAGCACGTCCGTCGGGTAGTGGACGCCGAGATAGACGCGGCTCAGCCCGACGACGAAGGTGAGGAAGCAGGCGACGCCGAGGAAGTACGCCTTCAGCACGCGCTCCTTGACGAGCTGCGGGAGGAGGGCGCCCAGGGTGAGGTACACGACCGCGGAGAACATCGAGTGGCCGGACGGAAAGCTCGACGACGACACGTGCGCGAGATGGGGCACGAGGTCGGGGCGGGGCCGTGAGAACGCGAGCTTCAGCGCCTGGGCGAGCAGGAACCCCCCTCCGGTCGAGACCAGGACGAGGGTGAGCGCGTGCGACTGCCTTCGCACGGCGAGGAAGACCGCCACGGCGGTGGTGAAGATGAGGAGCACGACATTGCTGCCGAGCGCGGTCAGGTCGCGCACCGCGCCTTCCACCCATGACGGCCCCATCGGGTCTCGTGCGTCCGCCTTGCTGCGGAACGCGCGCAGGATCCACTCGTCGACCCGACGGGTGTCGCCCTCGCCGACCTCGGAGGCGACTTCCAGGAAGACCCGGACCGCGGCGACCGCGAGCAACGCGCGCACGAGCACCAGGGCGTCGCTTCCCGCCAGGCGCGCGATCAGGGGCCCGATCGGCGCGGGAACTCGCTTCGCGGCATGGCGCAGCAGGTCGGTCAGCATGATGGGCGCGACGACGATTGTGCGCGGAAATGGGCCCCCCCGCCGTCGCGCGGGGAATAATGAAGGCAATGGAAGTCCTGAAATGGGTGGTGATCGCGGCGGGGCTGTGGCTCGTCAGCGGCACCGCGTTGAGCTTGAGCCACCACCCCCATTGGTACGTCCGCGGGTGGGATTTCCCGCGTGTCCTCGTCGCCGCCCTCGCGCTGGTGTGCGGCGCCGTCTACCGCGCGTTCTTCTTCGACGAGCGTCCGCTGGAAATCGGATTCCTCGTCGCCCTGGGCGCCACCATCGCGTACCAGGTGTCCCGCATCGTGGCTTTCACCCCGCTCGCGCGCCGGATGGTGCATCCGGCCAGGGGCAAGCCCGGGGACGCGTCGTTCCGTATCGCCATCTCGAACGTCCTGATGGAGAACGACCGCTTCGACCTCTGGAAGTCGGTGATGAAGAAGGCGGATCCGGACATCATGGTGGCGCTCGAGGTCGACGAGAAGTGGATGTCCGCGTTGGCCCCGCTGCGGCAGACGCATCCCCACGTCGTGGACAGCGTGCAGGACAACTACTACGGCATGGTGGTGTTCTCGCGCCTTCCCCTCGAGAACGCGGAGGTGCGCCACCTCGTCGAAGACGACACGCCGTCGATCCGGGCCACGGTCAAGTTACGGAATGGCGAGCGCGTCACGTTTTATGCCTTGCATCCGAAGCCCCCCGAGCCGCTCCGCGACCAGGACTCTGCGCCGCGGGACGCGGAGCTGGTTCTCGTTGCGAAGGAGATCGCCGCCTCCGGTTCAACCCCGACGGTGGTGTGCGGCGACCTGAACGACGTCGCGTGGTCGGACACCACGCGCATCTTCCGGCACCTGAGCGGGCTGCTCGATCCGCGCATCGGCCGCGGCTTGCTGAACACGTACCATGCGGACAACCCGCTCTTCCGGTTCCCACTCGACCACGTCTTCCATTCCAATCACTTCCGTCTCTTCCGGCTGCAGCGTCTTCCCAAGGTGGGGTCCGATCACTTTCCCGTTCTCATCGAGCTGAACCTGGAGCCCGAT
>Ga0136617_10000196_pt1 | contig 46664 bp, 38 predicted proteins | sample AntDrymUQ3222106_2_FD_129672 | JGI IMG/M metagenome (GOLD analysis project Ga0136617, IMG submission 129672) | Polar desert sand microbial communities from Dry Valleys, Antarctica - metaG UQ322 (21.06) | ecosystem: Environmental > Terrestrial > Soil > Desert | place: Antarctica: Dry Valley... | reverse complement strand
CCAAAGCGCATGTTCCATAGGGGAGACGACGTCGAGGTGCAGATTCTCGGTGTCGATACCGGTGAAAAACGCATAAGCCTGGGCATGAAACAGCTTCAGGAAAACCCGTGGGACAATATCGAAGCCCGCTATCCGGTAGGAACAAAAATTCACGGACGGGTGCGTAATCTGACGGACTTCGGTGCATTCGTTGAGCTGGAAGAAGGCATTGACGGGCTTGTGCACGTTTCGGACATTACGTGGGCGAAAAAACTGAAGCATCCGAAAGAACTGCTGAAAAAGGACCAGGAAGTCGATGCGGTAGTTACAAATATCGACAGCGCCGGACAGAGACTTTCGCTTTCGATGAAAGACTTGACGCCGAGCGCATGGGAAGGCTTTGTCGCAACTCACCGTCCGGGCGACGTCGTTCGCGGAAAGGTGTCGCGCTTCACGAGCTTTGGAGTTTTTGTCGAACTCGGCGAAGGCCTGGAAGGTTTATGCCATATTTCTGAGCTGTCGGACGAACGGGTCGAAAACGCCCAGTCGGTTGTACAACTGGAACAGGAACTGGATTTTAAAATTCTTCGGATCGAGAACGACGACCAGAAGATTGGACTCTCATACCGCGCGGTCGGAAAGGAAGAAGCTCCTATCGTGGATACACGCGTTTATTCCTCCGAAGCCAAAGGCGGCATGGCCAGTTTGGGCGAACTGGCTAATCTCATGAAGGGCGGAACACCCGAGGAAGAACCGAAAGCAGAGCGTTCGAAAGAAGAAAGGGAAGAAGCAAAAAAGGAAAAGAAAGCCAGGGCCAAGCAGGAATATGACGATGCTGAGGCTGCGAAGGCTGTGGCGGATGCGGATGCGGCCATTCAACCTGAACCTGAAAGTGCCGCGGAAACTTCCACAGAACTCCAGGCGGACTCTGTCGCGTCTGACGGTCCTTCGGCAAAGCCCCAATCTAATGATGCCACGACGGTCGAGCCTTCTGAAACTCCGTCGGAAGAAATTTCGGAAACTTCGCGCGCGGAAACGACGGCGGAAACGGCTATTGCGTCTGAAGCGGAAGTATCGACCGAAAATGTCCCGTCGGAAAAGGCGGAGACTGCCTCCGAAACAACGGAAGAAGCTGCGGCGAACGATCCGGAAAGCGCGTCGACCGATGCTAACGTGGGTGATGTTTCGGCGCAAGCTGACGGGGACGATGGGGCAAATGTGGAATTGGAAACGAAGTCAGCTTGAAGCGCAAATATTATGCATTCGGGCTGGATTAGTAACGGAAAGGAAACGGAAATGACAAAAGCGGATTTGGTCGAAAAGGTTGCAAAGGAAGCTGAAATGACAAAGAAGGACGCCGAACAGCTCGTTGAGATCATTTTCGATAGTATTGTTGAAACTCTGAACAACGGTGAAAAGATCGAATTACGAGGCTTTGGCAGCTTTCGCGTGCGTGAACGTAATTCGAGAAAAGGGCGTAATCCGAAAACCGGCGCAGCCGTCGACATCCCGGCAAAACGCGTCGCCTATTTCAAGCCCGGTAAAGAATTGAAGGAATTAATTAATAACGAAAAGTAGGTTTTTCTCGTCAGAATAAAGCGTTTGTGAATCGCAAGACCTTTATAGCCTTCGCAAAGGCGAATGCGACGAGGTCTTCGGTATTTATATCTGAGTTAGAACGCGAGTTACTTCTTCGTCCTGCCAGAATATCGCGGTTAGGCCGTTCACGCGATAGATATAAAATCGTATCCCATTGTTTTCGCTGCATCGCTAATCCGACAGAGGCAAAGTATGGCTATTTGTCGTCGTTGGAGAATAGAAGATTCTACATCCTTCACTGTCCCGGCGTCTCGATGGGCGTATTATGGAACGCGGCGATGCTCCATTTGCCGCCGTTTTCGGTCATAAGCATAGTATTCATGGCGCGGCCCGAACGTTTCTGACCGCCGAGCTTGAACTCGAGGTTCCATTCGTTGTGAACAACGGCAACGTCCGGCCGCAGGAAGCGAATGCTTTTGATCGAAGCGGTATTTTTACTGTCCTTGTAAATGCTCGCGAATATCGCCGCGTGGCCCTTGTCGATCGCTTCCCTTCCCTTTACGTGCATTCCGTTGACAATGACATAATCGGCATCTTCGGCAAACGGTGCCGCAAAGGCTTTTCCGTCATGCGCGTTCCAGCCCGCTTCGACCTGCCGAATAACTTGCCGGATTGCCGCCTCGCTTTTCTCCGATTTTTTATTCGTTTGTGAATAACCGAAAAGCGCCGCGGTCATCATTACGGCACTCAAAATACACACTTGGAATTTAGAATGTTTCAACATTGTTAAAATCTCCTTTTTAACTATTGGAATCTAGGGTGGAACTTTTGGCCGGAACATTTATATCCCTTTAGATTCGATCAATTCAGGCTCATATAAGGGTGTTCGTAATCGATCTCGTCATCACCTGCCTTTAGTTCAAACTTTTTTGGCCTCTGCCTTTCCGGGCTCATGCGAGCGGTCTATAGCTTCGTCCTCGATCTCGCCGCCGGGACTGATGGGGATATCTGCGGGGTTTGCGTATTTTATGCCTCGATCCTCAGTATCGAGTCCGGTCGGGATGATTATGCTAGGCAGTGACGGCGGCGGCACGAAACCGGGATATTCGACGCGGGAATGATATATTGCGACCAGCGATTTGATCATCGATTCACGGATCTGCGTCAACTCCCGAAGCGTCAGATCGCACTCGCCGAGTTGATCGTCGCTCAAGATGGAGTCGATTATTTTGGTGACGATGAAACGGATATTCTCGGGCGTCGGCTCCGAAAGCGAGCGGGCCGCGGCCTCACAACTGTCGGCCATCATCATTATTGCCGACTCCTTGAACTGTGGCTTCGGCCCCGGATAGCGAAAATCATTCTCGACGAATTCTTCATCCGGGCGTGCTTCGGCCTGTGCCTTTTTCAGAAAATAATGAAGCGTCCGCGTTCCGTGATGCTGCGGGATAAAGTCGATGATACGTTGCGGCAGGCCCATTTCCTTCGCCAGTTTCTGTCCATAGGTCACGTGACTGATAATGATCTTCGCACTCTGCGAAGGTTTTAGACGGTCATGAGGATTTTCACCCATTTGATTTTCTACGAAATGCGCTGGTGCGGCGGATTTGCCGATATCGTGATACAAGGCACCTATTCGTGTGAGAAGGCTGTTTCCGCCGACGACGCGGCAGGCATCCTCCGCCAACTGGCCGACTGCATGCGAGTGCTGATTCGTTCCGGGAGCACGCATCGCAAGCTGGCCCAGCACGGGCAGATCGGCATTTGAAAGTTCGAGCAGTTTTACATCCGTGAGGATGCCGAACAATGTCTCACAAAGCGGAAGGAACATGGCTGTTACCGCGGCGGTGATTATTCCGCTCGCCATTCCGCACGCAACCGCAAGCATGACGGTATTCAAAATAAAAGGCTGCTGTGTGTACGCGATTATCGCGATCGCGATCACGGCACTTGCCAGGCCGACCAGAATAGCGGCGATGGTAACGGTTTGACGGCTTCGATATGCACCAATGCCATAAACCGAAACAGACGACGCAATGGTTGCGTAGATCGCAAACTCCAAACCTCTCGGAGCCAGCAGGCCCGCAAGCAATGCGGTGAAAATGCCCGTGAACAATGCGGTGCGGCGGTCAGCCAGGAGATTCATCAACAGGCTGCCGAATGCAAATGGAATCGCGAACGCCCAAAGGCTCGGGTCGCTGAGCGGCGCTTTGACGTTCTGCGAAGCAGTAAATTCGGCGAGGCGGAAGAATATCGCCATCAACGCCGTCTGGGCAACGACGATAAAGCCGAACAGCGCGAAGGTCTTTTGTTCGGACAAGGCAAGTCTTGGAACGATGCCGCGATGTTCGATGAATTTCCACGCCGCCCAAAAAAGTCCGACGACAAGAATCAGCAGCCCGAAAAAGCGATTATACGTCCGGGTGGAAGAAGAATAATTTTGAATAGCCGAGACTTGCGATAGAACCTGCGTAGTAATAATGTCGCCTTCGTCGGCGATCTTTTGACTGCGTTTCAAGGCGATCGTCACCGGCTGGACACTTTCGGCAACATCCGCGCGGGCTTTCTCCGTTGCCGCGCCGTCGTAAATCACACTGGGCAGGATAAGGGCAGCGAGGGCCGCATTGAACGTGTCGACTTCCCTTCTCGAAAGACTTCGAATTTGCGTTAAGCCTTCATTCAGACGATGCCGTGCCTCGGAAAGCGCAGTCATCGTCATAATAGGATTCTGCGCCAGCCGGGAGTCCGTGGGTCTCTGGCGGTCGACGATGGAAATTTCTCCCTGCAGGAACTGTCCGTCCTGATCGCCGTAGATGTCTCCGCTGCTGTTCTCGCGCAAGATACGAGTTACGGCTTCGAGCTCATTTGGGCTGAATCGCCGTTCGGAAAATACCTTTGCGAGCTCCCCGCCGCCGGCTCCCGTCCACAATGTATCGGGTTTGCCGTTTGAATTTGCTTTGTTTACAGATTGGGTGGGTTCGATTTTTCGCTGCAAATTTTCCCAGGCCGAGCGAAAGTTCTGCACCGCTTCGTCCGCGCGTTTCGGCTCCAGGGCAAAGATCGGAGCGACGGTTTCCTTGGCCGTTTGGCGGATCCGTTCGGTCTCCTCCTCATCCACAAAATAAATGTCGGCGGGCGAGATTATGCTTTCGCGGGCGATGTCACCTTCGTTGTAGACCTGTTCGCCCGACGCTCGCCAGATCGGATTGTTTATCAAAAGAGTGGTCAGAACGCAGATAAACGCAAAGCCGATCCAGAAACGCTGGTTTTCCGACAGTCGTTCAAACGGTCCGGAAAGCACATCCCAAATCTTCTCTCGCCATTTGGTCAGGGGCGATTTCAAATCCTGGATTCGTTTACTCATTAACTAATTTTATTTTTCCGTGCGTTCCGTATTTTCCGTGCTCCATGTGTTCCTCTTATTCCGTGGAACAAATCAAAAGAAGAACTGATGGGATACACCATGTTTTCTTCTTGTTCCGTGTGTTTCTCTTTCCGCGGAACGATGATTTGATTGAAGCAAAGGAAATCCGCGCAGTATTATTTTTTGAGTATCACATCCTTATAAGCAATATCAAAACGTTTTTCCGGTTCATAAGGAATATTTCTGCGAGCAAATTCAACCTTCAGGGCTTCGTTATATACCGCCTCGTAGAATCCTGCGCCGAGTTTACGATAAACCTCCTTGCCGCGCCAACGATGGCGTAGGTTTCGTCTTCGAGGACCAGTCCTGGTGTTTTTCGTGCTTTTGTATCGATAGCGGTAATGGTTTATGTGCTTAAGCGAATTTTATCCACCGAAAATACGGAACAAATTATAATAGAGTGCTCAACTCTTGCCTGTCCGTGAATTCTGTGTGATCCGTGAAATACATTTTTTATCCACGGATTGCACGGAATAAGAGGAACAAACCCCGATCAATTCCTTACAGTAAATGGCTGATTCGCGGCAGCGAATTTGTTGATCCTTTCACCAATCTTCTCAATCAAAGCATGCAGCGTCCTCGGTTGAATAGCTGAAACTTCCACGCATTCGGCATCATTGTCAAGGGAAATCTGGCGTGTAAGGGTTTCTAAAGTGCAGGCATCAGTCAGATCGGTTTTATTGAGCACGTAAATTTGCGGGATCTCGTTCATTTTAAGATCGGCGAGAATTTTATCGACCGATTCGATCTGTTGCTGAGCGCGCGGGTTTGACGAATCGACAACATGGACGAGCAAATCGCTGTCCGCAATCTCCTCCAATGTTGCCCGGAATGCCGCGAGCAATGTTTCGGGCAGATCGCGGATAAACCCGACCGTGTCGTTGATGATAACATCCCGTTCGTAGGGAAGTCGCAGCCGCCGCGATGTAGGATCGAGCGTCGCGAACATCTTTTTTTCTGCGTAAACCTCGCTTTGGGTGAGGATGTTGAGCAGCGTGGATTTGCCGGCATTTGTATAGCCGACAAGCGAAATCAAGGGCAATTTTTTTTGCGAGCGGTTTTTGCGGCGTTCCTGCCGTTGGCGGCGGAGGCCTTCGACTTGCTTATCGAGATGGGTAATCTTATCGCGGACACGGCGGCGGTCGGTTTCGAGTTTTGTTTCACCCGGACCACGTCCGCCGATGCCGCCCGCAAGACGCGAAAAGGCCGAATTTTGACCGACCACTAATCGCGGCAGCAAGTATTTCAGCTGGGCCAGCTCTACCTGCAATTTACCTTCACGTGACTGGGCACGCTGGGCGAAAATGTCTAATATAAGCTGCGGACGATCAATTACTTTTAGGTCGGTCGCCTCGGAAAGGATTCGGACCTGCGTCGGCGAAAGCTCGGTATCGAAGACGATCAGATCTGCACCCAAACGCATCGAGCGTATGAGCAGTTCTTCCAATTTACCCCGGCCGAGCACGGTTTTCGGTTCGATCTTCGGCCGTCGCTGGATTATTTTATCCAGTACGACGACATCCGCGGACGCGGCAAGCTCCTCGAGCTCGGCAAGCGATTCTTCGGCATCATCGACGTATCCGGTCGTCACGCCGACTAGAATAACGCGGTCGCGACTAGTTCCACGGGCTCTCGGCGTAAGGCGGATCCGCGCCATTTCGCTTTCGAGCGATGAGATCAACGATGTAAAATTGGTCTCGAGCTGTGAAGGGATCTCGGGTTTTAGAAATTCATAGGGCAGCGATTGGGTTTCGTGCTCGAGACTTTCCGCATTTGTTGGCAGAAGATGAGCCGAGTAAACCAGTCCCGGCAAACCCGACGCCCTGTCAATCTGAATTATCGACATAAGATCGAGCCGCAAAAGCGCTAGATCCGTGAGGTCGTCCTGCGTAAGCTTTTCGCCGAGCAGATGCGTATGAACGCATCGGAGCCCACGGAACCGATCAGTGGAAACGCGCGAACGCCCAAAATCCGGCATCTCCAACTGCTTGGCGGTGCCGACCATGACATATTCAACCTGGCCCTTGCGATTGAGAAGAACGCCGATTTGCCGGCCTGTTTCGTGAGAAATCTCCGACATTTGGCGCGCAAGCTCCGGCGAAACTATCTGGTCCGCCGCTACCCTCCGCGTCGCGAGCTTTTCAATCCGGCGTATCTGGTTGTGTTTCAATCCCTGAGTAAAACCGTGAATATTACTAATAAAGGAAACCCTCCATAACTTTTGTGTGTTAAATTATATCAAATTTCGGAATACCCATTCCATGTTCATCGTTCTTGCGTTCAAAGTCGATGCTTAGAGTTGTTTACGACCTTGAACTTTCAAGCTATTGGAATACAATCACACTATGCAGCCTCCGCGAACCCGACGCCAAAAGGATGTTCTCGATTATATCACTCGCTATGTCAGAACAAACGGTCACGAACCGTCATATCAACAGATCGCGCGTCATCTTGGTGTCGCATCGAAGGCCGGGATTGCGCGGCATATTCAGTCGCTCGAAAACCAGGGGTTGATCTCGCGCCGACGCGAAAATGGTAGTTTCAGCCTGCAGATTCTTTCGGCCGACGCGATTTCCGAAACCGTTTGCCGGATCGAATGGCTCCAAGTTCCCGAACATGAAAATCCCATAGAAGACTGGGAGCGAACGGCGCTGTCGGTTCCCATATTTCTGATCGGCTCCCGGGAGCCGGAAGATATGTGCGTCTACCGTGTTCCGGACGATGCGATGATCGAAAAACAGATATGCGAAGGCGATGTGGTTCTGATCGAGAAGCGTTCGTACGCACGCGCCGGCGACCTGATTGTTGCTATAACGGAAAATAAGAACGTGGTGCTTCGTCAATTTTTTAGAGATGGGTCGAATACGGAGCTGCGTTCGGCAAATCCGGATCACGAGCCAATAATTTTCCCCGCCGATAAAGTCGTGATTCAGGGAAATGTCCGCGGCTTATTACGTCCTCCTATTTATCAGACCGGATAAAGTGGGTCGGACTTTTTTATGCAGTCCAACCGCCAAGTGAAGTGGAAAATAAGGGTAAGACTCTGGTGTATCTATTCGGTTCGTTGGGTGATTCGATCGTGGCGATCCCGGCTCTGCGCGCCGTTCGCCGGCAGTTTCGGGATTCCGAAGTGGTCTTGCTGCAGAATTTTCTTTCGGATAATCTCGTAAAGGCTTCCGAGGTTATTCCCGGCATTTTGGTTGACCGGTATTTGAGCTACGACAGCCGGCCGGGCAAGATCGGTAAGATTTTCGGATTTTACCGTTTGTGGCGCGATTTACGGCGGGAACGTTTTCAGGCAGCGGTTTATTTGGTGATCAGCGAGCGGCCGAAACGCTCCGTCCTGCGCGATAAAACATTTTTTCGCGCTTGCGGTATATCAAGGCTGATCGGCTTTCACGCATTCTCGAAGGAAAAGCTTTATCCGGTCGATGTCATTGGCCGGCCGGCGAGGACGGATCATGAGGCTGTCCGAAAATTAGAGCGCCTTCAGATGGACGGCATCGAACTTCGGCCGGAAGAAGATTTGCGAAGTCCGCTGATGACCTTTTCCGTCGGCGAACTCGAAAATACGAATCGGTGGCTCCACGACCGTAGGTCTAAACCGGCATCGCGATTAATTGCGATCGCTCCGGGCTGCAAGACACAGGCGAACGCCTGGCCCATAGGGAATTTTATTGAACTCGGAAGGCGGTTGATCGCGGAGGAGAATTGCGAATTGTTGGTGGCCGGCGGGACCGTCGAACACGAAATGGGTGAAAAAATGATCGCGTTGTGGGGCGAAGGCATTAACGCCGCCGGTGAATTTAGCGTCCGCGAATCGGGGGCGGTGCTTTCGAGGTGCAATTTTTATATTGGATTAGACACCGGCACGACACATCTCGCGGCGGCCGTCGGCACGCCGTGCTTCGCCATTTACGGAGAGCGCAATAATCCCGGTCACTGGTTTCCGCTTGGCAATGGCCACTCGGTTGTCTTCCATCCGGTCAAGTGCGCGGGCTGCGGCTTTCAAGATTGCCCGCTGCCGGATCATCCGTGCATGACCGGTGTTTCGGTAGATTCGGCGTGGCAAAATTTGAAAGATTTTATACGGCGTTTAAGCGAGTTGGATGCGAGTGAAACGAAAGTGATAAGCGTTCCTGTGGGAATCTAACTCGTTTTCCTACCAGATATTTTGTTCTGTGTATCCTTCTTATTCTTGTTTCTCTTGTTCAGTGGTTACGCCTTCTGACCAAAGTGGAAAAAATTTGACGACAGATAAGAATAGTACGAGAAACAGAACGAAGACCCAAATAGACAGGAGGCTTCAACCTCTAACGGTGCTAAAATCATTGTGCGGCATGAGCAGGTTTCCTATGAGCAACTAAGTGTGCCTCCGAGATATCAGGCTGTTAACGAAGATGAGTTTACAAAATAAAATCAGGGGTTTGAAGGAGGTTTGGGCATTCGATAACCATTTATGGCTGACTTTTACCAAGATCCTTTTTCCCAGCGAGAATCTTCAGGTTTATCGATACAGGGGTCTCGATATTCTGGTCGACCGCGCGGGCGGCGATGCAAATGGAGCGCGCGAAGTTCTGACGTCGCCGATGTATCGCCGCTTTTTCCCGCGGATGAAGCTGGACACCCCGATAAATGTTCTGGATCTTGGAGCAAACAACGGAGGCTTTCCGCTTTTGCTGCTGACGAGCGGCATCGAATTAAAAAAAGTCGTCAGCATAGAATTGAATCCGAGAACTTTTGTTCGCTTGCATTTTAATCTGACGAGGAATTTGAATTGCGAGGTAATTCCTCTGAATGCCGCTTTGTGCGGCGAGGAGAAAACGCTGGAAGTTGCTCTCGGCGAAGGTGGCGTGTCGGACAATATTTACAACGGCAGTGAGAATCCGGATTCACGGGTTTATAAAATAAAGGGTTTGACCTTCGACGATATTTACGGCACTTATTTCGAAAATGAAATTATTGATATTTGCAAAATTGACGTCGAAGGCGCCGAATTCGAGGTTTTTTTGCAGCCTTCGCATGAAAGATTGACACAGTGCCGTTATTTAATAATGGAAATCCACGAAAGCGGCGGACGACAGGCGGATGAGATTTTGCCGATAGTTGGGGAACTGGGGTTTGTTCGCCAGGACTCCGAACCGGACGCCGATCCGACGGTTCATTTTTTTATAAATTCCAGATTTGAGTAGGTAGTGGTCAAAACCGCAACGGATCGCACGAAATCAAAATTGATCAAAAGAAAAATCCGAGATTTTCACGTAAACGGGGAACGTTAATCTTCAAATCAGTCGTTCTGAAACGCGATATTCCTAATCAAATACAGTCTTTTCTCGATATTCCTTCAACAAAAAAAAACCAACCACAGAATACACGGATCCACGGAACAAAAAATCAAAAATAACAAGAGAAATCTCGCCATTTGCCAATAAATAATGAAAACGATAACCTTCCCTTTATGTCGAATAAACCGACGCCGAACGCAAGCTACAGCCTGACCCTGCGCGTCAGAATTCATAATCAACCGGGGAAACTCGGCGAAATAACGACCGCCATCGGACAAGCCGGCGGCGATATCGAAGGCATCGACATCGTCAGCGTCGGCAAGGATTTTCTGATCCGCGATATCACCGTAAACGCCTCGTCCGAAAAACACGACGAAGAAATTCTCGCCGCCGCGAATAAAATCGACGGCGTTGAAGTGATAAATGTGTCCGACCGGACGTTTCTGATGCACCTCGGCGGTAAGATCGAGGTCGTGTCGAAGATGCCGCTCAAAACGCGCAGCGACCTTTCGATGGCTTATACGCCCGGCGTTGCCCGCGTTTGCCAGGCGATCGCAAAGGACCCCGAAAAGGCCTTTAACTTGACCATAAAGAAAAACACGGTCGCTGTGATTTCGGACGGAACCGCCGTTCTCGGGCTCGGCGACATCGGCCCGGCTGCAGCGATGCCCGTAATGGAAGGCAAGGCCCAGTTATTCAAGGAATTTGGCGGCGTCGATGCATTTCCGATCTGCTTGAACACAAAAGACCCGCACGAGATCGTTCAGACGATCAAGAATATAGCGGTTGCTTTCGGCGGGATCAACCTCGAAGACATTTCCGCTCCGCGTTGTTTCGAGATCGAAGAACAGCTTAAGGAAGAGCTCGACATCCCGGTCTTTCACGACGACCAGCACGGAACGGCCGTCGTCGTGCTCGCGGCGCTGATCAATGCTCTGAAGATCGTCGGAAAGCGGATAGAAGACGTCAAACTGATTGTAAACGGCGTCGGCGCGGCGGGTGTCGCCTGTTCGAAAATCGTCATGGCTGCGGGTGTCCAGAATATCGTCGGCTGCGATCAAACGGGCGCACTTTACGAGGGCCGCACGGAAAACATGAACTGGGTGAAGGATTGGTACTCGCGAAATACCAACTCAAACAAGGAAAAAGGTAATATCCACGACATAATCAACGGTGCTGATGTTTTCTTTGGACTGTCGGCACCGGGTGTGATCGAGGAGAATGATCTTAAACAAATGGCCGCGAACCCTATTGTATTTGCGATGGCTAATCCGATCCCTGAAATCATGCCCGAGGACGCCGCGGGCCATGTAGCCGTAATGGCAACCGGGCGCTCGGATTATCCGAACCAAATAAACAATGTGCTGTGTTTTCCGGGCATCTTTCGAGGCGCTTTGAATTGCCGTGCGTCGCGGATAAACGAAGCGATGAAGCTCGCCGCCGCAAACGCCATCGCCGGGATAATCGGAGACGACGAACTGCACCCGGACTATATTATTCCATCGGTATTTGATCGGCGCGTGGGCGATGCGGTTGCGAAAGAGGTGGAAGACGCGGCTTATGAAACCGGCGTCGCAAGACGGGAAAGAGCGACGAGCGATTCGGAATTTTAAACGTGGCTGAAGCGCGAATGTGAATAAGTGTGTTCTGATGCGTGGCGGAAACTCGATTGTAAATGAGCGTGTTTTTATGGCGTTGACACGCTCCATAACTGTCGCGTTTCTGCCTTATCCGTGCTAAGAAGGGATTTATCCACGGAAAACACGGAACAAGAGGAACAAGAAAAGAGGCAAACATACCGTGTTAAAAGCGAAATTACAAGTATTAACGATCGAGGAATTTGCCAATACGATTACGCATGGTTTTGGTTTGGCATTGAGCGTTGTCGGGTTTGCGATCCTTGTCGTGCTGACAAGCGTTCGCGGCGATGTGTTAACAACAGTTAGCTGCGTTATCTACGGATTGTCGCTAGTCGTTTTGTACACAGCGTCGACTTTTTATCACGGCGCCGTTTCCCCGAGATTTAAACGAAACCTTCAAATTATGGATCGCTGCGGTATTTATCTTCTGATTGCGGGAAGTTACACGCCGTTCGGGTTCGTTATTTTAGGCGGAGTTATCGGACAGACCTTACTGGTTTTAATCTGGATGTTCGCTGTTGCGGGGATTTTGACAACTATTTTCTTTCCCAATAGATTTCCGATCTCTTCCGTCGCTTCGTATGTTGTCATGGGCTGGCTCGGTGTTTTTGCAATTCAGCCGTTGTTTCAGGCTCTGGGTATCATGCCGGTTGTTTTGGCCGTGGCGGGCGGCATCGCATATTCCTTGGGAGTGATATTTTTCGCGTGGCATAGACTTCCGCATAATCACGCGATCTTCCACGTTTTTGTACTCGCCGGCAGTATAATTCATTATTTTGGGGTGGTGATTTACGTCGTTCGTTAAACCGCGATGAAAGGCACAATCAACATCGGGACATGCGGCTTTCGATCACCCAAGGAAGAATATGTGCAGCTGTTTTCGTGCGTGGAAATCCAGCATACCTTTTACCAACCTCCGCAAATCAAAACATTGGAGAAATGGAGGGCCGAAGCTCCCGCGGATTTCGAATTTACTCTTAAAGCCTGGCAGCTGATAACGCACGAATCGAAAAGTCCCACGTACAAACGGCTGAGGAAAAAGCTGTCCGAGACGGAATTCGCGGACTCGGGTTATTTCAAACGAACCAAGACAGTTAAGGAAGCATGGGATACGACGAGCGCCTGCGCGAAGGCTTTGAAAGCAAGAACAGTTCTGTTTCAGTGCCCGGCCAGCTTCAAACCCACGAATGAAAATATCGCAAATCTTCGTAGATTCTTTTCGGACGTCGATCGAGGCAAATTAAACTTCTGCTGGGAACCGCGGGGCGACTGGGATGACGCCCTGGTTAAAGGCATTTGCAGCGATCTGGATCTGTGGCATGTGGTCGATCCGTTTGCAAAAACGACCGTGACGCCGAACAAATGTTATTTCAGGCTGCACGGCAGAACTGGTTGGAGATATCGATACGAAGACGGCGAACTCGAGGAGCTGGTTTCGCTTCTGCCCAAGAAAAAGCTCGCATATGTTTTCTTCAATAACATCACGATGACCGATGACGCGATGCGGTTCAGAGCAATAAGCAATAAGCAATTAGCAATAGGCAATAAGTAATAAGCAATTAGCATTTAGGGTGCTTTGAAAAACCTATCCTGTACATTTAAAACAATGAATTTTTGATTTTGAGCACAAAATTGAATGCCCGGACTACAACGACGTATTTGAGCGACCCAAAAATTATTTTTTCTTGTTCCTCTCACTCTTTCTTGTTCTTCTTGTTCCGTGGTTTCGCTTTCTTTTCCACAGAAACAAAGATGAACAAGAAAGAACAGGAAGGAACAAAAACCATCAATAAGAATTTGCCCAAAGACAGTTTTTCAAAGAACTCATTTAGCAATAAGATTCAGATGGCTTGCTTACAGCTTATTGCTAATTGCTGATTGCTGATCGCCCTCTAATTTTTTCGCAAAAATTCCGCCGCGACTGCTCGAATTTCTCCGTAAGTGTAGTCGTCGCCCAGAAATTCCTTAACCGGTCCGATGCTCGTTTCGGCATTGAGCTCGATAATGGCATTCCTTATCGGCTCGATTTTATAGGCCGGAACGAGGTCTTCGAGTTTTATTTCACCGGTCGGAATAAACCGGGCAAGATGATTTTCAATCGTGCTTCTTACCATGGACCGCTCGGCGGCGATTTCATCGGCCGAACGCCCCGATTTAAACATTTTCAATGAAATGTTGTAAGTATCGTCCCCGTGTTGATCGCGTTTGGTACGCACTTTCCGTTCCCTTTTCGGAGCTTTTAAATTTATGCGCGATTCAAGCTTATTGGTGTGGCAATAATTTCTTATAATTATTAAAAAATCCGCGCCGTATTTCTTCAGTTTTAAATCACCGACGCCCGAAATCTTCAGCATTTCCGCGTCGCTGAGTGGAAGATAGGCGGCCATTTCGATCAATGACGCGTCAGAAAAAATAATATAAGGCGGCACGTTTTCACTTTTTGCGAACGCTGTCCGAACTTGTTTTAAGTCATCAAACAAATCCTTGAAATATTCATGCGGAACCTCACTCGCAAGCGACGCTTTCTCTTCCCTTATTTTTACTTTTATCAAATCGACACGAACACTTCCCTTCAAAACGCCATCACTTTCGGTCAGGACAATAACCGGATACTTCCCTTCGGTCTGCGTCAAGAACCCCTGCGAAATCAGATCATTAAAATAATCGAACCAATTATCCTTTGAAATATCCGAGCCGACGCCATAAGTTTTCAGGCTTTTATGCTCGTCCCGAATCGTTTTCGCCTGCGATCCACGCAGGAAATCGATCAAATAACTTAATCCGAAACGCTGTCCAGTGCGATAGACGGCGCTCAGGGCCTTTTGAGCGATGACGGTGCCGTCAAAGTGTTCAAAAGTCGTATTGCAATTATCGCAATTTCCACAGTTCGTGATCGTTTCCTCCGAAAAATAATTGAGTAAAAACTTTCGACGGCACGTTTTGAGGTCGCCGAATTTGCCCATCGTATTTAGCTTATTGAGCATTATCTCCGACTGCGCCAGGTTGCCCTCGACTTCTGCAAAACCCTTCAATTTAATGACATCGCCCCAACTGAAAAACAGAAGGGCGTCGCTTCGCAAACCATCGCGGCCCGCTCGCCCGGTTTCCTGATAATAACTTTCGATATTTTTCGGCATATCCATGTGCACGACAAAACGCACGTTCGATTTATCGATTCCCATACCGAAGGCAATGGTGGCAACGATGATCTTTACCTCATCCTTTAAAAACAAATTCTGGTTTTTGTCGCGAGTGCTCTTGTCCAAGCCGGCGTGATAGGCGAGAGCGTCAAAGCCTTCATCCCGCAAATCCGCCGCCAGGCTATCAACGGAACTGCGGCTCAAACAATAAATGATGCCGCTTTCATCCTTGCGTTTGTTGACATAATCGAGCAACTGAGAGTAAGAATTTCGTTTTGGCTCGACCGCATAAAAGATATTCGGACGGTTAAAACTGGAAACAAAAAGCGCGGCTTCCCGCACGTTCAGGCGCTCGATAATGTCCTTCCGCACCAGCTTATCGGCGGTCGCCGTCAGCGCGATCAGTGGAGTTTCGGGAAAGTGGATTTTCAGTTTTGCTAACTGCATGTATTCGGGCCGAAAATCGTGGCCCCAACTCGAAATACAGTGAGCTTCGTCAATCGCAAAAAGCGAAATGTCGATGGATTTTAGAAAATCTATAAATTGGTCGCCGCTCTGCAAGAGCCTTTCGGGCGCGACATAAAGCAACTTTAATTTGCCGCTCCGAATATCGCGAAAAACCTCGACCTGCTGCTGCCCGGTTTGCGTGGAATTTAGAAACGCCGCCTCGACGCCGTTGTTTTTCAACGCGTCAACCTGGTCCTTCATCAAAGAAATTAAAGGCGAAATTACCACCGTCAGGCCGTCCAGCATCAGCGCCGGAATTTGATAACAGAGCGATTTGCCCCCGCCGGTCGGCATCAAAACAACGCAGTCGTTTTTCCGTAAAACCGCTTCAATCGCCTGCTCCTGGTTCATCCGAAACGAATCGTAGCCGAACTGGTGCTTGAGAATTTCGCTGGCGCGGGCAATGGTCATTTAATTACAAACAAATCCATTTATCTTTAATGTTTTTTCCGTGTTCTCCGTGAAAATCTTTTTAAGAATCGTCCACGGAACAAGAAGAACACACAAAAAAAGGGGAACAATTAGGACGCAACAAAAAATAACCTTTCCGACCATCCGCATGGTGTTTTAATTTGTGTTGTTTTTAAGAGACCACGATACAACACGAAATGACACGAATAACTTGACCCTTTTAGTGTTCTTTTCGTGTTTCGTGGTTCAGTTTTCGGCAACAAGAATTTACGACACTTGCTTACATTCGCACCGGATTTTCTTCACTGCTCCGACAACGCAGCGCCGCGATAAAGCGGATGCGCCGGGCGACGCCATGACGCGGAATATTTCCCACTAAACGCTGCAGCGACATCTAACGTCTCTGTCGGGGAGAAATTGAACCCTTTGTTCCAGTTTGGGGACGTTTTTTGGAACAGTTTGGGGCACTTGGGGCGGTTTTCTGCAAATTCGATTTAAAATTTTACCCTATTCTAACAAAACCGAATTAAAGAAACCTATACTTCCAGCTGTTTCCGCGAATAAATCTTTCCTTTCCCGATCCGAGCGGCAATTTTTGGTACGATCTTTTTCGGAACGGCTATCGCGTCTTTTATGTGACGGTGATTGGTAAAATGACCGGCAACATAAATTCCAGGAACGTTGGTTTCGAATGTCTCCTCATCATAAACCGGAACTTCACCATTTTTGCCGTCCTCGGTTCTCACCCCTAAATTCTTTATCATGGTTAAATCGGCGTCCGCGCCGATCAGTACGAAAACCACGTCATTCGACAACGTTTCTACACCCCCATCTTCGTTTTCGAGCAGCACCTCACCTTCGCGAATCTCTAAAACTTTCCCAAGAAAAAACAGTTTCAAGCAGTTCTTTTTCAGTTCTTTTTCAAGCGGCTGTTTGACCCAATATTTTATGCAGCCGTGTTTGGGATCGGTGCTTTCCCAGTCGCTGCGAAAGATCGCCAGCGTCGTGTCGGCGCCCTCTTCAGCCAGAAATAATGCCGCTTCGCCTGCGGAATTCCCGCCGCCGATTATCAGTGCACGCTTTTTCACCCATGGATAAGTCTCGCGAAATTGATCGTGGACTTTTGGCAAATTTTCCCCTTCTACATTAAGTTTTCGTGGATGATCCATTGCACCAATGGCAAACAATACATTTTGACTTTCGTACTCGGCCCGATCAGTAACAACCTTAAAATGGTCGTCCGATTTCACGATTTTAGTTACGGTCTCTCCTGTTTGGACGTTCAACTCATTGTCCAAAACAAAGCGGACATAGTATGAAAGAAGCTCTTCGCGCGTCGGTTTTTTGCGGGCGGGTTTAAGTTCCCCTTTGGTTAACTCCAGTTCGTTTGTTGTGGAAAAAACGGTCAGCCCTACAGGATAGTTGTAGATCGTATTCCCTATCAAACCCTTTTCAATAACCAGATAACTGAGGTCGTATTTTTTGGCTTCGAATGCGGCGGAGATCCCTGCCGGCCCGGCGCCGATGATTATGAGGTCGTGCATAAAAGTATCGCCGCCCTTGTGGCGGCTGAACGCCGGGTTAAATATTGTCTTCCAATCGTTTGAGTTCTTCCGTGAATCTTTCGATTTGCAATTTAGTGTCTTCAAGACTCCGCTTTGATTCCAGATAGCCCTGCCATTCGTTAGTGTTCGTCAAAGCCTTCGTAACATCTTCGTCCAACGCATGTGCCATCACGACGAGCAGATTGCTGAGCGCTTCGTTCGCGTGTAGGAGGGTTTGCATAATCGTATATGCCAGCTTTGCTGTTGGTAAGTCGATATCTAAATCTTCCATACATACCCACTTCCGTTCTAAAAAATTCGAAATTCGACGCGAGACTGATTTCCTCGTGCAACCTCATTTGAAAGGCGGCAACCCACTAATCGTTCCCGGATTGCCCAGCGCGCATTATTGGTAAGGTCTGCTTGGTTCACAAGGTTCGCCGAGATCATACAAGCGATTTAGGACGAAACTAGCGAATATTCTGCATCATAACATTTTACATATTGGAAGGTGTTTTCTGCAATCCGGATCTATTATGCTGCCTATCATCCTATGCTATGAGCTTGCAAACTCCATATTCGACCTGTAGAATTTTGAATTCGGCTACTTCGGTTGGCCGTGTGGTCCGATAGCTCAGTCGGTAGAGCAAATGGCTTTTAACCATTGGGTCGAAGGTTCGAGTCCTTCTCGGATCACCAATTTATCCTTAGGTACGTAAGATGTGATGTTCGCACCTCTTTCCTTCTCGTCGTTTCTGTTAATGCTTGACATTTCAGGCCAAAGGTGGTTAATTAGCACAGAATTAGATTAGGAAATTTTGAATTAGGGAAAATTTCGAAAGCAACCTAATTCCTATAGCACCATCTAAGGGGTGATCCAGACATCTTTCTAGATTTGACTATCGTCGATTCCACAGCTCAAACCGATCCCGGGTAATGAGCGGCCCAACTTTTCCTTCTGCAATGTCAGGATGTTCTTCGGGCGACTCTAGTTAAATTTCGGTCGTTAAACTTATTTCCTCTCAAGTCGACGGCATCTGTTCCGATGGCTAATAGTTATCGTCGGAATTAATGTGCCGCAATTGGACTGTCCGTATTTTTGATTCAGTTCGGTTATAAACCGTCCCGCTAGCAGCAGAAGTTAATTGAGGTAAACCATGATGATTAGATTTGTTCTTATGTTATGCAGCTTCTTTGTTATGAGCATTTCTGTATTCGGCCAGAATGCTTTGGATAACGATTTAAGTAAATCTTTTAAACGATACGACTTAATAAAGCTCGATAACAAGGTTGTACACGAAAAAGCGAACTCGGAAAAAATAATAAACTTTCAAGCTTACGGGCGCGAGTTCGAGTTTGTTCTCACCCCTCATGATCTGAGAGCCAATAATTACAGAGCTATCGAGAGCGCTGTTTCGGGGCAGTATGAACTGCAGCGGGGTGAAGTTTTCACCTACAAGGGACATTTAAAGAACGATTTTGAGTCCGAAGTCCGTTTTACAATAACCGATGGAACTTTGGAAGGTTTAGTTTACACAGGTGACGAAAAGTTTTTCGTAACAAAAGCACAAAATTTTTCAAAAAATGCAGGGAAGAATGATGTGATTGTTTACAAAAGCGACGACTTGAAAGAGAGTGTCGACCTGTCCAACGACGTTGAACGAAAGATAGATTTGTGGCGAAGTAGCTCCGCACCAGATACTTTGAATGCTGTCGCCGCGGGTTTAAGGGTGTTGGAAGTAGCAACCGAGGCAGATTATCAATGGGTTACACTGTCAGGGGGTAATCCTTCCGCCGTTAATTCCCAAATTTTAGGCTTCTTGAACATGGTAGACGGTATATACCGAAGAGACTTGAATTTAGCCATCGCAGTTACCTTTCAAAACGCGTGGACCGTTTCCGACCCGTACTCATCGGCTTCATCGTACGATACGCTTGATTCGTTTCTGACTTTTTGGAATTCTAATTTTCCCCATGCACAATTTCCGCGTGATACTGCACATCTCTTTACGGGTAAATTTGGCGGTGTGGGACTTGCCTTTCAGGGCAGCGTTTGTAGTAGTCCGGAGTTCGCCTATGGACTGACCGGCAGGGCTGGAAGTTTAGTTCATTTGATTGCTGCCCACGAAATAGGTCATAACTTGGGAGCCGGCCATATTGATAATTCCGGATCCTGTGCGAACTCGTTAATGAACCCCGTTTTATCTTTTAGTGCCACGAGTTTTTGTGGCGCTTCGATATCCGAGATTGAGGATTACGTGACGTCTCGCGGCAGCTGTTTAAGTCTTGACGGAACAACTCCGACTCCTACTCCAACACCAGTACCTACGCCAATCCCAACGCCAAATCCGACACCTGCCCCGACTCCGGACGGGCGCACCAATGTCGCCTTGGAGTCGAACGGAGGATTTGCTTCCGCTTCATCCTTTTACAATAACGGATATGCGCCCAGCGCGGCTAACAACGGTGACCACATTGGCTTTAACCTGGGAAATGGCGGCTACTGGAATGACGCGACGCCCGGCAGTTTTCCCGACATTCTGCAGATAGATTTTGCCGGCAGTTATACGATCGATGAAATCAGCGTCTATTCGCTGCAGGATACTTATGCGAATCCGATAGAGCCAACCCTAAATACTACTTTTAGTATTTATGGGATTACCAGTTTCGAGGTTCAATATTGGACTGGATCAAGTTGGAGAACGGTGCCGAACGGAGATATAACAAACAACAACAAGGTTTGGAGGCAGATTGTGTTCTCGCCGATAACTACCACACGAATTAGGGTCGTGGTAAATAGTGCATTGAACTCTTATAGCAGAATCGTTGAAGTCGAAGCGTGGAGCGGCGGCGGCGGCGTTGTGCCGACTCCAACACCCACACCCGTTCCGACTCCAACGCCAACGCCTGTGCCGACTCCAACACCGACCCCCGTGCCTACGCCAGCGCCCACACCCGTGCCGACGCCAGCGCCCACACCTGTGCCGACACCGGCTCCGACTCCTGTGCCGACACCGGCTCCGACTCCTGTGCCGACGCCAACGCCCGCTCCGACACCGGGAGGACGAACCAACGTTGCACTATTGTCCAACGGAGCAACGGCATCGGCTTCTTCACAATTAAGCTCACCCCAGATAGCTATTGACGGCAGCCGAGTCTGGGCGATCAACGGCGCCTGGAAGGATTCGACGTTCGGCAGCTATCCCGATACCCTGCAGATAGATTTTAATGGGTCTCAAACTATCGATGAAATCGATGTTTACATGGTGATGGACGACTACTTAAGTACAGTCGAACCGACGCTAAACACCACTTTCAGCATTTACGGCATGACAAGCTTTGAAGTTCAATATTGGAACGGGTCAGCTTGGGTCACAATACCGAACGGAAGTGTGACTAACAACAACAATGTAGTGCGAAAATTCGAATTTTCGCCTGTAACTACGACAAGAATCAGAGTGGTGGTATACAGTGCTCTAGCCTCTTATAGTAGAATCGTCGAGCTTGAAGCTTGGAGTGGCGGAGGTGGCGGCGTTACGCCCACACCCACGCCGATACCGACACCGACGGCATCACCGACTCCCTCAGGAACGCCGACACCGACCCCCGCTCCGACTCCGACTCCGGGAACACGCGCCAATGTTGCGTTAGCGTCTAACGGAGGGTCTGCATCGGCTTCATCTTCATCCTTCTTAGGCTCACCCGAGGTAGCCAATGACGGTAGCCGTGTCTGGGCGATTGGCGCGGCCTGGAAGGATGGGACGCCCGACAGTTATCCCGACATACTTCAAATAGATTTTAACGGAACCCAAACTATCGATGAAATTGACGTTTACATGGTGTTGGACGACTTTTTAAGCACAGTCGAACCGACGTTGAGCACTACTTTCAGCGTTTACGGAATGACAAATTTCGAAGTTCAGTACTGGAACGGATCCAGTTGGGTAACAGTGCCGAACGGAAGCATTGTTAACAACAACAAAGTTTGGATTAAGTTGGAGTTCTCAGCCGTATCGACGACAAAAATCAGAGTCGTCGTAAACAATGCATTAAGGTCCTACAGCAGAATTGTCGAACTCGAGGCCTGGACTATCGGAGCTTCTAGTGTAATCGCGGCCCCGAGCGAAAACCTCTCTGATTCCTCCAGCCCGACAAATAGTGCGGCATTTATCGATTGGCTCAGTAATGCTTATACGGTATTGAGTTACAATTTGTGATGCCGACCATGTTTGTGAATTTATAAAAACTTCACTTAGTTAAGTACGGTAATGCCATCGCAAAAGTCCTCGGTTGTTTAAGCAGTTCGAGGACTTTTCTTATCTAAACTCGACTGAGAAAATGAGGCGTTCTTCTAACCGTCGATATCATTTTTATGCTTCCTGTTTGTCGATATCGTTAGTGTCAGCTTTACCGGATAAGTAGTAATAGACCGGCAATCCCAGTATTATCAAACCGATTCCGAGAAAAGATTGTTGTGGAGTCGTAATCATCGTGTTAATCAGCAGCCACCCTGCCACCAGCAAAAACAGGACCGGAATGACGGGATAACCCCACGCTTTGTAAGGGCGCATGGCGTCAGGGTACCTGCGCCGAAACACGAATATTGAAGAAGTGACAAGCGCGTAAAAAATCCACGAACCGAAAACGACATAATCGGTAAGCGTATCGAACGAACCGGAAAGCGCGAGGATCGACGCCAGAATGCCCTGTACGATCAAAGCGGGAACCGGGACACGGGTGACCGAAAGCCGTCCCAACTGACGGAACATCAGGCCATCCTGCGCCATTGCATAAGGCACGCGCGATCCCGAAAGTATCGAAGTATGCAGAGTGCCGAGCGATGACAGCATTAGACCGACCGTGAACAAAGCCACGGCAATTCCCGTAGCAAAACTTGTGATGTCGCCGCCAAAAAATCCACTTACAACTACCTTCGCGACCGACGAGCTTGCCGGAACCGAAGCAATGGTGGTCGGGTCAAGCACGTAGAAGTATCCGACATGTACCAAAACATATAAAATTATTATTAAAACGGTGCTGCCGATAATGGCAAGCGGAATATTGCGGCCCGGCTGCTTCACTTCGCCGGCCACAAATGTCAGATTATTCCAGCCGTCGTAACCCCATAAAGCACCGAGCATCGCGGCGCCGAAACCGGCGGCGAAAGTATAAGCGGCCGAGCCGTACCGGGCCGCGTCGGGCACATTCTCGCATATACCGCCGTCATTTATCATCGAGAAATGTGAAAAATCGCCCGTAACCCAAATAAACGCTCCCAAACCAACAAAAAGTATCAAAGCGAGCTTCACCCCGGTCAGAATTGTAGCGATCTGCCCGCTAATCGCAACGGTCGCTGCATTAAGGGTCGTAAAAATAACGATCATCATCAAGGCAACGACCTGGATCATTGAGATCTCGATGAACGACGTTTTTAGGAAAACCGCCTCCCCCAGACGCCCGCCGCCGATAAAATCGTTCAATCCGATCGCGAAAGCCATACCAGCAGCAGCCTGCGAACCCGGCTTGGCGATAAACATCTGCATCCAGCCGAAAAGAAAGCTCGAAAGGCGCCCGTACGCATCGCGTAAAAAGACGTATTCGCCGCCTGCCTCCGGTTTCATCGCAGTCAGTTCGGCATACGTCAAAGCTCCTGCCAGTGACAAGAAACCCGCTGCGATCCACGCGATCAACACCCATTCAGAACTGCCGACGTTGCAGGTCATCACCCGCGCCTTTAAGAACACGCCGGTGCCAATAACATTTCCGATTATTACGGATACCGCCGCGAGAAGGCCCAAACCGCGAACCAATTTATACTTATCGTCTGTATTCAAAACCATAGATTTTCGGGCTGGTCAGGATATATCGATTAGATTTGCAACATCTTACGCGAAAATACGGATGATGTGAAATTGTCGGCTCGAAAACGATTCGTGATAAAATCCGCGTCGTGCACGAAATTTCGCTTTCCGCCGATGAACTTACGAGAGTGTTGCTGACTGTGGCCGATACCGAGAGAGTCTGCATTCTCGATAGCTGCGGTGTGGGGCATTTAGGCTCGCATATTTTGATCGCCGGAATCGTGCCGCTGGAGCTGCTCGAGGTCTCGCTTGATGATCCGGTCGAAACACTGCGCATTTTCGATGAGAAGCTCGCAGACCCGAATTTGGCCGCGATTTTTACTATTTCTTACGATTTCGGACTGAAGCTGCAACGGATCGAGCCACGTGAAAAAGAGTTCGAATCGTTGCCTGAACCTGACATTTTTATTGCGTTGTTCGACTGTCTTGTGGTCCATGACTATGACAAAAGAAAGACGTTTGTTTCGGGCAACGACACCAAATTCGCTGAAATCGCCGATTTATTGAATAGGGCAAAAGATTCCGACAGCAATATCACTTCGAAACATGGTGAAAGCACTTTCGCAACGTCGAACTTCTCGAAATCCGCGTATTTGGAATCCGTTGAAGGGATAAAAGAGCTAATACGCAGCGGCGATACATATCAAACAAATCTTACACAGCAGCTAACGGTCAAACTTTCAAACGAATTGACGGCAGCACAGATTTTCTCGCGGCTGCGGCATGACCATCCGGCTCCTTTCGCGGCTTTTGTAAACCGGAAAGATTCGGCCGTGATTTCCGCCTCGCCGGAAAGATTTATTCGGATTGACACCGTTGGCTCCGTTTCCGCGTCTCCGATCAAAGGCACGCGGCCCCGGGGGAAAACTGCGGAAGAGGACAACCGGCTCAAAACGGAGCTGCTAAACAGTGAAAAAGACCGAGCTGAGAACACGATGATCGTCGATCTTTTGCGAAACGATATCGGAAGGATTTGCAAATTCGGCAGCGTGACGGTGGAAAAGCTCTGCGATCTGGAGGAACATCCGACGCTTTTTCATCTGGTTTCGACGGTCGGCGGCGTATTGCGGAACGATATCTCGTACGCGGACATTATAGAAGCCGTATTCCCGTGCGGCTCTATAACGGGCGCACCGAAGATCCGAACCATGCAGATAATCGAGAAGCTCGAAACCGTAAATCGCGGGCTTTCTATGGGAGCGATTGGATATCGAATTCCCGAATCGGGTTTTGGGATTAAGGGTGCTTTCGATATGAGCGTCGCGATTCGGACAATGGTAATTCGAGACCGGCAGGCGATATTTAATGTCGGCGGTGGGATTGTGATCGACAGCGATCCGGAAAAAGAATACGAGGAAGCAATGTTGAAGGCAAAGGCCTTGCTCAATGCTCTAGGCTCGGAGTTTCTTTAAAGGACCGCGGACTTTAGTCCGCCGCATATTTTGCGGACTAAAGTCCGCGTTTCTTAGCGGGAACTTTTACCCCATTCCGGTGTCCAATTAAGTGCCGAACGAACGGAGGAATATATGTCCAAACCAGTGATCAATGTAACGCCGCTCATCGATGTGCTGCTCGTATTGCTGATAATCTTCATGATCGTAACACCGATGAAGCCGAGCAGCTTTAAGGCGAAAATTCCGCAGAAACCCGATGTCAACGACAACACAGTCGTAAATCCCGATACTCTGATTGTAGCAATCTCGTCCGACAGTTCACTTCGAATCAATCTCGAACAAAACCTCGGAACGGTCGAAGACCCAACGAAGACTATCGAGAGGTTGACTGAAGTTTTCCGTCTAAGAAAAAACAATTACGTCACGGCCTCTATGGACGAATCGAGCATCCAAAAGACGGTTTTTATAAAAGCTCCGCACGGAATTAATTACGGCAGCGTGGCAAAAGTGGTCGATGCGGTTAAGGCTTCGGGAGCAAATCCCATAAGCCTGCAAATTGACGATCTTGACTGAAAAATTCGCAAAATCACTGGAAGCGAGCCAAATTGTTGTGATATGATTAAGCTGGGCGGCGGGAAATCCGGTGCTCACCGGGATAAGCTGCTCTCCCCCTTTTCAACATATCGCGTGAATGGTGAATTACTACGAATCACTGAAGGTTTCGCCCACGGCTTCGAGCACTGAAATAAAATCAGCCTATCGCCGCCTCGCCCGAAAGTTGCATCCGGACAAGAATGACGGCTCCGAGGAAACTGCCCGTGCATTTGCAGTAATTGCAGAAGCGTACGAAATTCTCGGAAATCCCTCGGACCGGGCAAGTTACGACAAAAAGATATTACTAGCCCGGTACAACGGGGCGTCGAACGGAGATTCCGTCTTTGCGTCATCGAATACTCATGCACGACGCTGGCGACAAATGGTTTACGAGCATCGTTATAATGAAATAATTGACCGCATGATCGCTGAGGAACGGCGGGAGTCGATGGATTTGCAAAAGATCATTTTTCCGACCGTCGCCCTGTTCGTTTCAACTTTGGTCGTCGGCATCTTCAAACCGCAGCTTTATTCAAACTCCGCAATAATCGGAAAGATTATAGTTATCTCTCTGTTTGTCGCGGGGGTAATTCATTTAATCGGAAGAATTAGAGACGCTTTGGAAAAGTATACTTACAGCCGGGATGAACTGCACGATTCGATCCTCGATGAAAACGAACCGGTTGTAAAACCTTATTCCCGCGTAACGGCGGGCGTGTTTTTGATATTCGGTTTTCTATTCTGTCTTGGGACGGGGCTGCTAATAGGAAATTACATTGAGCTCGTATCCGTGTCGATGCCTTCAATGTTTACCAACAGCCTCAAGCCAGAATTTGTTTTTTATCCGCCCATATTCGTACTCTTCGTCGACCTCATGCATGCATTCGCCCTGCGTGTCGATCAGTAGGAAGTTGGCTTGACATCCTCTTTAGCACGAATTACAATTTGGAGTTTCTTAACAAAAGTAGTGGTATTTTTTTAAATCGGAATTTTAATGGCAAATCATAAATCGGCTGAAAAACGCACCAGGCAGAACGTAAAACGAAACGAGATCAATCGAAGCAATCGAAGCAAGCTGCGTACTCAGATCAAAAGCCTTCGCGCCGCTCTTTCCGCGTCGGACAAATCTCAAAGCACCGATCTTTTGAATCCTACGATTTCACTGGTCGATAAAGCGGTTAACAAAGGCCTTATTCACAAAAACACGGCGGCCCGATTCAAGTCACGCTTGACCAGGCACGTCGCGGATCTGTCATAAAACAAGTTTCGCCTCGAATTTTATCGTTTTCTCCTTTATATAAGCGGAGGCAGACCATTTTATCGGTTTGCATTCGCTTTTTTACTGCATTCTTTGCGAAATTTGCGATATTCCCGGTACAGTTTGGCGAAGGAGATATCCGCACTTGAGGCCCGATCGAACTTATCGATATTACGACTTTCTCATGGCTGCGTTCGTTGCCGTGCTTCTGTGCTCGAATCTGATCGGCGTTCACAAGGTTTCCTTTGTGAATCTTCCATTTTACGGAGAATATATTTATGGCGCGGGTGTTTTATTTTTCCCGATCAGTTATTTATTCGGTGACATTCTTACTGAGGTTTATGGTTATAAACGCTCGCGAAAAGTAATTTGGGCGGGCTTCGGAGCGTTACTTTTTGCATCGCTGATGGCTTTTGTCGTGACAAAGCTGCCAGTTGCACGAACTATGTCCACCGAACAGCAGCAGGCCATCAATTTGATTTTTGGACAAACGCCCCGCATCGTTCTCGCCTCTCTGGCTGCGTTCTGGTGTGGTGAATTCGTAAATTCGTTCGTGCTCGCGAAATTGAAGCTGTTGACGGCTGGGAAATTTCTATGGCTCCGTACCGTCAGCTCCACGATTCTAGGTGAGATCGCGGATTCGATAATTTTCTATCCGGTCGCATTCTTTGGCGTCTGGTCGAATGAACAGCTAGTCAGTGTAATGATCGGCAACTATTTCATAAAGGTCCTATGGGAAGTATTTGCAACTCCGTTCACTTATGTCATTGTGAATTTTCTAAAGAAGGCTGAGCATGAAGACTATTACGACCGGAATACGGACTTTAATCCTTTTAGCTTGGAAATGTGAAATATCGTTGACGTATGCCGATTCTTGTGCATGAGTCGCCATTGGCGACAAAACGATGAGACTTACCCCCAAAACGTCGCTTATCGAACTCCATAAGCAGGAGGTTGCTAACCTTTCAACCGCGATGTGCCGGAAATTAGCGGCTGCTGTTGCCAATTACTCGAGCAAGGCCGACCCGGGCGATGCGACTGTCGAAGACCTTCTGAATTATTTCCCGGCTCGCTATGAAGACCGCTCGAATTTTATCGGGATCGATCAGCTTTACGACGGTTTGGAAGCTTCGGTGGAGATTTACACGCGGGTTTCGGGCGGATTTCAGGTCGGGAAAAATCGAGCGGCGAAACAGCCGCCGTTGTATATTTTCGAGATCAGCGGCGGCGACCGCGGGCGTGTCCGCAAGCCCGTTGTAGTCTGGTGGTTTGTCTCGGGAAAACAGTCGAAAACGATAATAGACTATTACATGAAGCGGTTTGACCGCGGAACGCGTTTTGTCGCCTACGGCAAATGGGAATGGGACAGCCGCAGGAATACCTTTTCGCTGAAATTAAATAAGCCGGACGAGCTGGAAATGCTGCCGGTCGTAGATTCTGATACATTCGGACTTCTAAAAGGTGTAGATAAAAATTCCGAGTTAGGAACACCTTCAAACTTGGCACTCAGCAGTCGGCACTCGGAACCAATAAAAGACGAAGATCTTTCGGAAGACTGGGAAAGCCCCGAATTTGTCATGGTTCACACAGCTCGGAGCGTTCCAGTCTACCGCAAGCTAGGGCAATTTCATACAAAACGGCTTCGCGAAATAATTTACGACGTTTTACAAAAACTTGATAAAGCATCGGTCGGCGAAAATCTGCCGGACAACATAATTAAAACACATGGGCTTATTCCCCGAGCGGACGCCGTCGCCGAAATCCATTTTCCGCCGGAGGGTTCGACCATGGCCGAGTACGAAATGTTCCGCAGCAAAGCTCACAAACGACTGATCTTCGAGGAATTTTTTTGGGTATCGTTTGCCTTGCAGCTAATGCGGGGCGAACGCAAAAAAGAGCCGAAAGGAACCGTGATCGAGATATCTGATAATATTTCGGAACGTATCGAAACTCTTTTGCCATTTGAGCTTACGGCGGCGCAAGATAAAGTCGTAAATCGTATATTCGACGACATGAAATCGGACGCGCCGATGAATCGTCTGATACAAGGGGACGTCGGGAGCGGCAAAACGATCGTTGCTTTTCTCGCGATGTTCGCCGCGATGGAAAACGGATATCAAGCCGCCTTGATGGCTCCGACTGAGATATTGGCGGAACAGCACGCCCGCAACGCGAGAAAATTATTTGCAAACACCTCCTATCAAACCGGCTTGTTGATCGGGAGCTTGAAAGTAGCTGAAAAACGCGCTGTTCAAAACGCGATCGCGGACGGCGAAATCCAGGTTATCATCGGTACTCACGCTATGATTCAGGATGCCGTGCAATTCGAGAATCTTGGGCTTGCTGTCATTGATGAGCAACACCGATTCGGCGTGCTTCAACGGGCAGAGCTGCGGGAACGCGGCTACAATCCCGATATTCTAGTAATGACTGCGACGCCGATTCCGCGCTCGCTTGCAATGACCGTTTACGGCGATCTGGATGTTTCGATTATCGACGAGCTTCCGCCGGGCCGGACACCTATCAAAACCGTTGTCTTGGGTGAAGATCAGCGCGCCGGAGTTTATAAGGGAATCGAACGCGAAATCGGTCTCGGCCGCCAGATCTACATCGTTTACCCATTGATCGAGGAATCTGAAAAGCTCGATCTCAAGGCGGCGACCAAAATGTACGAGGAATTGCGGGATAAAGTCTTTCCGCAGCGTCGAATAGGCCTGCTGCACGGGAAGATGAAAACGGCGGAGAAGGACGAGATCATGCACGGATTCGTGACTGGAACGCTCGATATTCTAGTTTCGACCACCGTTATCGAAGTCGGAGTCGATGTGCCGAACGCTTCGCTGATGATAATTGAGCACGCCGAGCGGTTTGGCCTTTCACAGCTCCATCAGCTGCGCGGAAGAGTCGGGCGCGGTGCCGAACAAAGTTTTTGTGTCCTTTTAACCGGAGATAAAAAGACGGCGGTCGCCAGAGAACGGCTCGGGATAATGGAAGAAATGGGAGACGGGTTTAAAATCGCTGAAAAGGACCTTGAGATCCGCGGTCAGGGCGAAATTCTCGGAACGCGGCAATCGGGAATACAAACATTCAGGATCGCGAATATTATCCGAGATCTAGATGTTTTGGACGCCGCGAAAAAAGAGGCCGAATTCTATTTAACGTCCAGACGGCTAACCCGCGAGACATCCCTGCTGATCGAGCACGTTAAGGCCGACCCCCGTTTCCGTTTGGCGGGCATCGGATAATCTCGATATCCATTCCGCGTGGATCAGGCGCTTAGTTGAACGATATTACGTTTTCTTGAACGGACTTTGGACTTTGGACTTCACGCTTTAGACTTAGTGTATGCGCATTGTTGCCGGACTTTATCGGGGACGAGTCCTAAAAAGCCCGGCGGACGGCAAGACGCGGCCGACATCGGACCGGCTGAGGGAAACACTTTTTAATGTTTTGGCTCCCCGGATCGACCATGAATCCAGATTTCTCGATCTGTGCGCTGGAACTGGGGCCGTCGGTATCGAGGCAATTTCCAGAGGTGCGGAGTTTGCAACGTTTGTAGATAAATCCCGCAAAGCATGCGCATTGATCGAGGAAAATCTCGATCACCTGCAAATCGCAGAAAGTCAAACAGAGATCGTGTGTCTTGCAGCGGAAAATTTCACGGGTCGGACCCATAAGGAAGGCTGGGACATCGTATTTTTCGACCCACCATACCAGGTTGATTATTCGGTCGTTCTGTACGAATTCGGACTGCCCGAAAGCACATTGCTTCGCGCCGATGGTTTAATGGTCGTGGAGCATCATTCGAAGAATTCAGTTCCCGACGCGGCCGGATATTTGCGGAGATGGCGGATACTGAAACAGGGCGAGTCGTCTCTCAGCTTTTATGAGCGTAACTGAATGAAAATTCTCGTCTGGCTGATGTTATGTCTCGTTTGGGGAACGACATGGATCTTCATAAAGATCGGGCTCAACGACCTTCCGCCGATAACTTTTGCCGCAGCCAGATTTCTGCTGGCAGTTGCCATTCTGATTCCCGTCGTCAGGTTTTGGAAACTGCCGATGCCGCGAACGTCAACGGAATGGAAACTGATCGCCATCACCGGATTTCTACAGTTTTCTGTCAATTACAGCCTTGTTTTTTGGAGCGAACAACACATATCTTCGGGCCTGGCGGCGGTGCTTCAGGCGATGATCACCGTTTTCGGCCTACCGCTCGCCTGGATATTTCTTCCAACAGAAAAAATCACGCGTCTACAGGTATTTGCCGTCACTCTCGGATTTATCGGCGTCGCGGTTATCTTTCTTGAACAGATCAAAATCGACAATATTATGGCTTTCGCCGGATGTGTCGCGATTGTCATCGGCGCATACGCGGCGGCTCAAGCCTCCATTTTTATTAAAGCGAAGGGCAGCACACTTCATCCGGCCAGCCTGGTGCTTACGCAAATGATCTGCGGGCTGCCGGCCATAATTCTGTACGCCCTGATCGCGGAAGGCAATCCGCTCGATTTTCGATGGACGTGGACGGCGGTTTTGTGCGTTTTTTATCTGACGATTTTGGGAACGATTGCGGCCTTTTGGCTTTATTACTGGCTTTTGAGTAGAATCGAATCGACGAAAGCGATGATGATCTCGCTTGTAACGCCGCTGATCGCGGTGATCATCGGTGCAATTTTCCTCGGCGAAACTCTTCCACCTCAGACGTTTTTTGGCGGACTTCTGATTTTGGCAGGTATCGGCTTAATCGTAATTCGCAAGAAACCGGAAATCGAAGGGCAGAGACGCGGAGACGCAGAGACGAATCAGTAGCACCGATAAAATCCAAGCGTGAATTCATTCACCGAAGTTTATCAATAATCTGTGATATATATTCTTTCTCGGCTCTCTGCGTCTCTGCGTCTCTGCGGTGAAATCCTATGTTTTTTAAATTTACAACCGCCGGGGAATCGCACGGAAAAGCTCTTGTTGCCATTGTCGAAGGAATGCCCGCAGGCTTGGCGCTCGACGTCGAAAAAGTAAACCACGAGCTTTGGCGGCGGCAGCAGGGTTACGGACGAGGCGGACGGATGAAGATCGAAAGCGATACGATGGAGTTTATTTCCGGCGTGCGCCACGGGAAGACGCTTGGCTCGCCGATAGCGTTGACAATTGAGAATAGAGATTTCGTTCATTGGCAGGAAGTGATGTCAACGAAAACCCTTGATATCGAGCCAAAAAATCCGCGGATCGTGACGCGGCCTCGCCCCGGCCACGCCGATCTCGCGGGCGGCGAAAAATTTCAAACGCGAGATCTTCGCGATATTCTCGAGCGTGCCTCTGCACGAGAAACCGCGGCACGAGTCGCTTGCGGAGCCATCGCAAAGCAGCTTCTCGAAACCTTCGGCATTGAAATCAGAAGTCACGTGATTAAACTCGGGAGTGTTCCCGATCAGCCGCTTCAAAAAGACTGGGACGCGATATCCGGAATTACGGCTGAATCGCAGCTAAATTGTACGGATCCGTCCGTCGAGGCCGATATGATAAAACTGATCGACGGCGCAAAAGAGAACGGCGATACGCTCGGGGGAATATTTGAGGTTGTCGCAAAAAATCTTGTCGTCGGATTAGGCTCGCATACTTCCTGGTACGAGAAGCTCGACGGCCGGGTCGCGCAAGCTTTTATGTCGATTCAGGCGGTAAAGGGCGTTGAGATCGGAACCGGTGTTGCAAACGCGGGCAAATTTGGTTCCGAGGTACACGACGAAATCTTTTACGAGCCAGGGCCGAAACGCGACAGTGATGGAGCGCGTGATTTACCGGAAGGCGTTTTCACGCGCAAAACCAATCGGGCGGGCGGCCTTGAGGGCGGCATTACCAACGGCGAAGAGCTTCGAGTCCGCGGATATCTGAAACCGATCTCAACTCTCCGAAAACCGCTTCATTCGGTCGATATAGATACAAAGCAGAAAGACCTCGCCGCATTCGAACGCTCGGACATTACAGCGGTTCCCGCCGCCGGCGTTATCGGCGAGGCTATGCTGGCAATCGTCCTCGCGAATTCTATGCGCGAAAAATTCGGCGGTGATTCGATTGACGAAATGAAGCGGAACTTCGAAGGTTATCGCGATGCGGTAATAAATTATTGATCAAGGGCAGAAATACGACAAGCGCATTCGCCTGATTGCGGCGGATTGGAAAGGGCGTGGGCGGAGCGAATGGAGCATTATCAGAGCCGCAATTATTGGTTGGGTATGAATACTGCATTGGGCAAAACGCAGAATCGCTTGTTATATCAACGCATTAGCGTTGCGTTAAAAGTCGAATAGAGTCAATTGGTTACGGTCATGTTCTTTAAAAATTTGTAAATAGGGTGGCTGAAACAGAGTGTTATGGGCATTTTGTCGAAAATATTGGTGCTCAGAATCTGTAGAATTTCGTACATGGATTGAGGCAGATCGAGTTTCTTTTTGACAATAGCGACGATGACATAGACGGCGACGGCGATCCAGATTTGTGTCTTTACGGCGTTAGGGCTATAGCCCCAGAAGGACTTGATCTTGAGGTCCTGTTTGATCCACTTGAAGAACAATTCTATCTGCCATCGGTGTTTATAGAGTTGTGCGATTTCCAGTGGAGCAAGATCGAAGTTGTTGGTCAGAAAGACAAGCGTGCGATCCTGCTCGGCATCGTAGAACTTTATTCTTCTCAAGTATTCGGGATATCGTTTGGCGGCATAAAAGCCCGCAAGACGCACAACCTGGTCACATCGAAGCCCGGTTCGTTTGTCCACGGGAGAAGAATAGACTCGCCGGAAGTCGAGATTCCGCAGTGCACGGGTAACAAAGAACGCCCGTGAGAGCGTAATGTTGTAAAGACGTGCAAAGTCCTTGTAACCTCTGTCCATGATGTAAAAGCCGTCGGCTTCGAAATCGATCAGATCGAGCACGTTCACGTCATGCACTTTTCCTGTTGTTATATGAATAAAACAGGGGATCGAGTTCTTCGGATCGAGCTGAACATGAAGCTTGACGGCGGCTTTTGACTTGCGGAACTTTGCCCAGCTGTAGACATTCAAACAGAGATCGATGACGGTCGCATCGATGGCAAAGACGTTTTGCTTTAGCTCGATCTCAAGCTGTGAGTCGGAGCCGTAAAGCCGCCGGGCCTCATCGATCAGAGAGAGTGCAAAGTCGGCGCGCCAGTCGCGATTCTCGTTGGCACGCGAAAGCGTGGTCTTTGTCACCAAACGGCCAATGCCCATATGATAGAGCTTGCCCGAATTCGAGTTAAGGCACAGCACCGTGTCGCTCAAACTTTCACGGTGCGTCAGCTGCCCAAACGCCATGCAAAGAAACTGGTTCCAGCAACTGAAATGCCTGGCTCTATGATTGCCGTCATACCGCTCGACACAACGGTTGAACTCGTTATGAGAAACAAAAGACATGACCTGAGAAAAACGTATTTGCCGTCATTCATAAAAGTAAGCTTTTAAAACTTACCCAATAAATTCTCAAATCGTTTAACTCATAAACAATGGCTATCTCATTTATTTACAAAGTTTTCAAAGAACAATTTTCTTTCTTAACGCAACGGTAGTGATATCACCGACGTTTGATTCTAATACACGTGTTATAAACTACGTTGGTGCTAATAGTAGTACGGAGCCCCATAATTTAGTGCATTTATGTTTGAGCAAATCGGGAAACATATCGCCGGCTATATTTCGCTAACGAATGAAGAATGGCTGATTGTAAAAAATCGCTTGACCTCTAAGCATATTGCGAAGCGACGGTTTCTCCTGAGAGAAGGCGAGGTTTGCAGCCACGTTGCCTTCATCAATAGAGGATGTTTGCGATACTTTTACACGAAGGAGAATCAGGAGGTCACGGGGTACTTGTTCTTCGAGGACTCTTTCATTACAGATTACCATAGCTTTCTCACACAGCAATCGGCGATACAAAACATTGACGCTATCGAAGACTCCGACCTGCTTCTGTTGAGCTACGACGATATGCAGATGCTTTACGAGCGGATACCCGCATGGGAAAGGTTTGGCAGGTTGATTGCCGAATCTTTGTTTATCTGCGCTCAGCAGCGTTCCGCCTCGCTGCTTTTCGACAGTGCCGAAACTCGCTATCTGAAATTGATTGAAGAACGACCCGATGTGATGGAGAGAGTTCCGCAGCACATTGTCGCTTCCTACCTCGGCATCACGCCTGAGACCTTGAGCCGCATCAAGGGGCGGCTGACAAAATAAGTCCGAAAATTCAGCCTTCTTGATTTACATCAATGAAATCATTCATTAAACAAGCTAGAGTTTTAACTTCCCTGCTACGACAAAACGAAAAAATTTACTGAGTAAAAGGGGGAAGACTGTGCAGAATAATCAGATGAATAATTTCGGGATAAACTTTACGCCTTTAACCGATTGGCGAACATTTCTGAGAAACGCAATGTCAACGAGCGCACCGTTGACGATTTTTGCTGTGGTGATGTTTGTTTCATTCGTTGCGACGATGATTGGAGCATTGGTTGACCCGAAAGTTATCACCGGCGCACCGGCGTGGTTCAAACCAGCGAAATTTTCGATTTCATTTGTCTTTTACAGTCTGACGCTCGTTTGGTTATTGAGTTATGTCGAAAATCACCGGCGACTGGTCAAGATTGTGGCAAACGTCACGGTGATTGCTGCCGTCATCGAAATGGTAATTATTATCGGGCAGGTGTTTCGCAACACGACAAGTCATTTTAATCTCACCACGCCGCTTAACGAATTGCTTTGGAACATGATGGGCGGAAGCATCGTCGTGCTGTGGCTGATGACGCTTCTAACGGCGATTCTGCTGATTCGGCAAAAGATGACCGATAAAGTTTTTGCCTGGGGATTGCGGCTCGGATTATTAGTAACGCTCGTCGGACTGGCGCTCGGATATATAATGGCTTTTCATCAAACGGCGCAGCAAGCCGCGCATCCCGAAGCCGGACAACCCATGCTGACTTCCGGCGCGCACAGTTTCGGAGTCGAAGACGGCGAGAGCGCGGGACTGCCTTTTGTCGGTTGGAACACGACGGGCGGAGATTTGCGCCCCGCGCATTTTATAGGGCTTCACGCGATGCAGATTTTGCCGTTTCTGGGTTGGTTTTTGAGCGGCTGGCGCAAATCAAAATTAAACGAAAAACAGCGGCTCGCGCTCGTTTGGACTTTTGGCGCGACATTTTTAGGAGTTTTGATGCTGTTGACGTGGCAAGCTCTACGCGGACAATCAATCATCAGCCTGGATTTTCAAATCGCTGCGGCTTTTACGGTATTAATTATAGCAGCGACTTTGACGAGTTTTCTTATTGCCCGAATGCGTTCCCAAATATCCGAGACTATCGATTAAATTTTCATTTTTAGCTTTATGACCCAAAGGACCACCGGATTATGAAATTACTTATTTTCGGAGCATCGGGACTGACCGGACGTGAGATGGTTGAGCAAGCACTTGAGCAGAATCACACTGTGATGGCGTTCGTACGAACACCGGAGAAATTCGACATCCGGCATGACAGCTTAAAAGTCGCGCAGGGTGACATCACGGATTACGAAAAGGTTGAACGCGCCGTTGAAGGACAAGAGGCGGTGTTATCCGCGCTCGGCGCGTCAAATTTGCTGATGCGAACTCCATCGCTTACCGAAGGCATGCGAAACATCGTTCGGGCAATGGAAAAGACCGGTGTGCGGCGCTTCGTTTACGAATCCGCGCTTGGCGTTAGCGACAGCGTGGCTGATACACGTTTTCCCGTTCGCTACTTTGTCATTCACGTCATTCTGGGCAGGGCTCACGCCGACCACGAAGATAAAGAGCGAATTATCAAAGCGAGTAGTCTGGATTGGATAATCGTCCGCCCTACTCAGCTCGTCAACAAACCGCGAACAGGAAAGTATAAAGCCGGCGTTCATATTGCAGACTCGTTTCCGCCCGGCAAAATCGGCGAGCGGATGTCGCCGAGTTTATGCTCAAACAAGTGACTTAAGACAGATTTCTGCATTTAACGCCGAACATTCTCTATTGATTGTGAACAAGTCATTGAACGTGAGCGGCAAACAACGACTTTGTTATCACGTTGTCCGTTAAACTTAAACTTGTCGCTGGCGGTTTTTCACCACGTCACCTCCGCCGTTGAGCGGCTTTTGGTAAGTTATGATTGAAAGAAATGAAAGCAAGTAGGCGAATTGAAATCAGCAGCTTAATAGTGGCGATAATCTTCGTTTTGGTTACGATGACATCAGACTGCTTATAAATATGACTATATATTACTGTCGCATTTGCCGGTATGGCCGCCGTCGCTACAATCGTTACGGCTTTTTATTCGATTCAGCTCTGGCGTGCGAACCGTGCATCCGTCGAAGTCGCCCGAATGGCGGCTTTTATTAATCTTTTGGCGCAGGTTAGAAAATACTCCGAGGCTGCCAGAGAGCATAATCTGCCGGAAGCCGAATTTCTGTCTGTATTCCGCGAGTTGTTGTCTGAATATATTATCGGCAATTTAATGCGCGATATCGACCGCGACAAAGACGAGATCGTGCGGGAGTTTTATAGCCGCGTGGAAGAAATGATTAACGACCAAAACATTCACACCGATAGCATCGGATGGCTCAAACATTTTCTTGCCAAACGTCATAATTCTCAATAACTGGTAGCGGTTTAATTTGAAATTATGTGTTTTTCGGTTTTTGATTTATTTCGTGCTTTTCGTGTTGTTTCGTGGCTCCCTTCTTAAACATTAAATGATTGGAATCACGAATTCACACAAATCAACACGAAAACTTTTAACTGAACCTCCCCTCGACAAATTATTTGGAACAAATTACGTTGCCTGACAACAGCTACTACTTGATAACCCTATATGGATATTTTAGGATTTTTCGCTCTGATTGTGACCGGATTTACGGCCTGCGCTGAGTTCGGCTCTTACGCCTTCGTGCATCCCGTAATTCGCGGGCTTCCGCGAGAACAGCATGTGCAGGTTGAAAAGGGATTACTCAAAACCTTCGGGCGCGCGATGCCGGTGCTAATGACGCTCTCCGTGATTTTATCAATCTCTTACGCAGTAAGTCTCAATGGAATTCAAGAAACGGCACGGATTATCCGATGGGCGGCATCAGTGTCGTTTGTTGCCGCTCTGATTTCGACCGTCATCTTTAATGTTCCAATCAATTCGGCGACCGGAAAGTGGAGTGCGGAGAAGCCGCCGGAGAATTGGAAGGAAACCAGAAACCGCTGGGAGTTCTTTCAAGGCTTGCGTTCCTGGCTTCTCTTATTTGGTTTTGTGCTGTTGTGCCTGGCAATGACGCTGCGTTCATAGGACGTCTTCGGCTCTGCACCATCACGCGCGTCTGAAATCCGTGGTTTGGATGTGAGGCGCAAACGGCGCCGTTCGTGTCGTATTTGACTATTCTCTGTGTCAACTTTGTCCAATGTCCTTCCGGTATTGCAGTCCCTCCCAGAAAATATCATTAACGGCTTTGTAGGCGTTTTCTAACGCTTCCGGCAAATTGTCGGCTATCGCGGTCACGCCTAACACGCGTCCGCCCGATGTAACCAACTCGTCGTCATTTTTCGATGTTCCGGCATGGAAGATCGAGATGTCGTCGTGCAGCTGCGCGTTTTTGATTCCATAAATAATGTCGCCCGTGCTCGGCTTTACGGGATAACCCTTTGTTGCCAGAACGATTGTCGCGGAGTTGCCTTCATGCCATGAAATCGGCGTTTTATCGAGCGTTCCAGCCAACATCGCTTCGCAAATTTCGACGATATCGGTTTTTAGTCTGACAAGTATCGATTGTGTTTCGGGATCGCCAAACCGGACGTTGTATTCGAGAAGCTTTGGCCCCTTTGAAGGGACCCACTCCATATCTGTCGCGTTTCTTGCTGGATCGGTCAACATCAGTCCGAGAAAAAGTATGCCGCGGAACGGAAAGCCTTCGTCAACACAGCCTTTTAGTGTGGGCTGAATGATCTCCCGGATTATCTGGCCGGTTTGTTGGTCTGTAAGAAGACTGGAGTCCGTGAATGTTCCCATTCCACCCGTATTGGGTCCGGTGTCGCCTTCGCCGATTCGCTTGTGATCTCTTGTCGGCGGCATTAACGCGAAATCGACACCGTCGGCAAACATCAGGAGCGAGACTTCCCGTCCAAAAAGGCATTCTTCGAGCACGACCTTTTCCGCGGAGTCGATGCCGACGCGGCCTGGCATTTCATGGATCGCGACAATTGCGTCCGCACGATTTTCGGCGACCACGACGCCCTTTCCAGCCGCAAGACCATCGGCTTTTATGACGACCCGTGCATTCTCGCCGCCAAATTCACCGGAACGTAGAAATTCTATTGCTTCCATAGTCGAATTTGCGGTTTTATACCTGGCGGTCGGGATTCGGTGACGGAGCATGAAATCCTTTGCAAACGACTTGCTTGCTTCCAGCCTCGCAGCCTGTTTCCGGGCACCGATGACGGGAAGTCCTGAGGATTCGAATTTGTCCGCGATGCCGAGCGCAAGCGGGACCTCACCTCCTACAAATGTGAGATCGATCGCGTTCGCATGGGCAAATGCGGCGAGTTGGTCTATTTGTTCGGGCATAATATCGACGCACTCCGCAATCTCGGCAATACCCGCATTCCCGCTCGCGCAAAATACTTTCGTTACATGGCCGCTTCGCGCGAAGGCGGAACAGATTGCGTGTTCTCGGCCGCCCGATCCGATAACAAGAATGTTCATAATTTCCTAACTGGTGAGGAATGTTATATAATGTCAAGCCTTGATGCTTGACACTGAAATCCAATAGTTAGACGGTCGAAATCAGACTCTGCTTGACTTGCCGGCAACCGCTTACTCGTGTCTTTCTTAGGTAGAACTTACTATAATTTGGGTTTTATTTCGAATGGCTGTAACGCGGCGTTAACTGGCTGCAAACAATTTTGAATTCTTCGATTATTTCACCTAATACGGTGAAAATTTTACAAGGGGGAGTTCACATGACGGAAAATGAAATAGATAATGCCTCTGTTAGGCTTAAGAGCGAAGACGAGTTTGAAGACAAACCTATCTTGTGCGGGGACTGCAGCAGGAGTTTCGTGTGGACAGTGGGCGAACAGGTTTTCTTCCGAGACAAAAAGTTGCAAAATCCGCCGAAACGCTGCAAGGAATGCAAGCAGGCAAAAAATGAGCGCCTCGCCTCCATCGCGGCCGCGCAGGCGTCAGGCGTGAGGCAGAGAATTGAAGTAGCCGTGAGCTGTGCAAAGTGCGGCGCGACCACGACCGTGCCATTCTATCCATCACAAGGCCGACCGGTATACTGCCGTTCATGCTACATCGAGCTGAATCCCTCAATTCTCAACGGCAGTAATTAGTAAACTGAACAAACCAGCGGGTCTATCCGCCGACGTGGACGTTCGGCCGAAGTTCCGGATCGGATTCCGCCTGTCTTAGAATCTCCCTCGTTACCGGTGCCGTATCGCCCTCGCCGAATAGTATATACCGGGCAAGATAGATGAGCGGATTACCCTCACTCCAGCCAAAATATACGTGCGGAATCTTTCCCGTTTTGTCACGCAAATAAAGTAGAAACGCCGCGATCGCGTTCGGTACTGCCGGAGACTCCGTTCTTAATATCCGGTATCCGTCTACGTCGATTCCCCGAATCTTTAAGCGGCCTTTGAATTCGGAAGCATCGCCCGTCTCGATCTCATAAAAGACAATTGGATCGGTTGACGGAATGTGGTTATCGATCCGTTTTTCATGCTCTTTGAATCGGTATTCAGTCACATCGCCCGTCTCCCGCCGATTTGTCACGATCCGAATGTCGCCTTCGGAGTCGAGTTCGTCGATAAATCGCTGCGCGGTTTCGTCCAACTCGATTTGGTCGATACGAACCTCCGTCGAACGCATCACCCGGGAAATAAACGAAGCCGCGATAATTGCGAATATGAAAAAGGACGCAATCTTGATCCCATCCGGGCGCTCGATGATGTTTGTGACCGTCGTATACACGAAAACCACGGAAATTATCGAAAAGGCCCATTTCCATTTGCTCTGGCGGCGGAATGCCGATAATGTAACGGCGATCGCAGCCGATGACATCAAGAAAAGGACGCCGGTTGCGTAAGCGCCTCCTTGAGCGTCCACATCTGCCCTGAAGATGATCGTAACCGCAAAACAGATACCGGTAAAAACCAATACCAACGGGCGCGTCGCTCGGGCCCAATCCGGCGCCATTCCATATCTAGGCAGATAGCGCGGCACGATATTAAGCAGCCCCGCCATCGCCGACGCACCGGCAAACCACAAAATCAGGATCGTGCTCAAGTCGTACACGGTCCCGAACACGTCTCCGAGATACCTGTGCGCTATGAACGCCAGGGCACGTCCATTGGCCTTGCCCGGTTCCTTAATGACTTTTCCCTCGATCTCGGCCTGCGTGCACGCACAAAATTCCGGAGCTCCTTCAAGTTGCCCGGCCAAGCCGCAATCCACACGCGGACAGTAATCTTCGCGCGGTATAAGGATGCTCGTTACAAAGCTGCTCGTGATCAGCAGCACGCTCATTATCAGTGCCGCCGTCATCAAAAGTTTACGCGTGTTGGCGATCCGGTTTGGACTTTTGATAAGGGGCATCACCGCCACGCCGGTCTCAAATCCCGAGAGTCCGAGGGCGAGCTTTGGAAATACAAGCAGAGACAGCCCAATAATTACAAATATGCCCCGTACCCGCCGGAGGTTTTGGTGGTCCAAAGAGCGGCCCGCCAATCGTTAAGCAGCGCCGGATGATTCACAGCTTCATAAATTCCAACCCCTAACGTGATAACGTTCAACAGAATATATATTCCAACCAGCCAAACCGCTATTCCGATAGCTTCCTTAAAACCTTTTAAAAAAACCGCTCCTAGAAGGGAAATCAATACGAGTGTCACAATCACCGGATGTTCTAAAAACGATAGATTGTTGTGAACAAAAGGATTTTCGAGGACGTGCGCAGTCGCATCAGCGGCCGAGAGAGTGATTGTGATTACAAAATCCGTGGCGACAAATCCGAGCAGGACAAGAACAAAGAGTTTGCCCTTCCAACGAGACAGCAAGGCTTCGAGCATTGCAATCGAACCTTCGCCATGAGGGCTTTCCTTTGCCACCCGGCTATAAATCGGCAGTGCCCCGAAAAGAGTCAGAAGCACCAGGATAAAGGTTGCAATCGGCGAGAGGACCCCGGCGGCTAAAAACGCGATTCCGGGCTGGTAACCAAGCGTTGAAAAGTAATCCACGCCCGTTAGGCACATCACCTTCCACCACGAATGTTTATGATGTTTGCCTTCCCTTACATGCGGCCCCTGGACTTCCGAAACGCCGTGATAAAGCCACCGCGAAAACCGTCCGCGTTCTTTTTGGTTCATATTTAAAATAACAAAAGCCGCCGACGCAAGTCATTGCGTTTCGCGGCTAGTAAAATACCAGTCCCAAATGGCTTGTCTTCCATTGCGCCTACGAGGTTAGCTGCCGGGCTTGAACAATGGAAGTGTTCCGCATCGCTGGATGCTTCGCCCCAATAAGTTGGTTCCCCCGCGCCGCTTTTTTCAAAAGCAGCTTCGGCAAATCAGTTGTCAAAAAATGAAAATATACTCCTTGCTCCAATCGATTGCAAGCAGACGAATTCACCCGCCAACGTGAACGTTCGGTCTTTGGTCAGGATCATCGTCTTCCTGCCTTAAAATCTCGCGCGTCACGGGAGCCGTATCGCCCTCCCCGAATAAAATATATCTCGCAAGATAAATGAGCGGGTTGCCTTCGCTCCAACCGAAGTAAACGTGTGGTATTTTTCCCGTCGTATCGCGGAGATGAAGCAATAGTGCGGCAATCGCGTTTGGAACCGCGGGAGCTTCGGTTCGCAAAATCTTGTAACCTTCCACATCGACACCGCGAATTTTTAAGGCCCCGCTAAATTCCGAGGCGTCGCCGAGCTCGACCTCATAGAAAAGTACCGGATCGGTCGATGGAATATGATTATCGATACGCTTTTCATGTTCCTTAAAACGGTATTCTTCCACATTGCCTATTTCCCTGCGGTTTGTAACGATACGAATCTCACCGTCGGACATTTCGTCCAGAAACTCCTGAGCTTTTGCATCGAACTCTATTTTGTCAATCCGCAGTTCGGTGGTTCGCATGGCACGCGAAACAAATGACGCGACAATGATGCCTACAATAAACAAAGAGGCGATTTTGAGTCCACTCGGCTGCTCGATGATATTGACGATCGTGGTGAAAATAAAGACTATCAAGATGAACAAAAAAACGATCCATTTTTTTTCCAGCTTTTTGCGGGCGGAAATCGTAACGGCGGCAGCCGCAGACGTCATCAGTACCAAAACTCCCGTGGCATAGGCACCCCCCTGCGAATCCACATCGGCCTTGAAAAGAATGGTCACGGCAAAACAAATGGCCGTGAAAACGAATACCAGCGGCCGTGCCGCGCGAGCCCAGTCGGGCGCCATTCCGTAGCGCGGCAGGTACCTGGGAACAATATTCAGCAGTCCGGCCATGGCCGAGGCACCAGCGAACCATAGGATCAACACCGTCGAGATATCGTAGAACGTACCAAACGCGACGCCGAAAAAGTTATGCGTGATATAAGAAAGTGCGCGCCCGTTCGCCTCGCCGCCTTCCTGAAACGCTTCGGCCGGGATCAGCATTGTCGTAACGATACTGCTCCCGATCAACAGAATGCTCATTATAAGAGCTGCTCCGCTGAGAAGCTTTTTGCCGTTGCGAATCCGTCCATCGAGATGCCTCTGAGCGTCAGAAGAAAGTTTATTATCGTCGATGTGCGAGGTATGTATATCAGCCTTGATTTCGTCCGGCAGCGGCTCATCGCTTTTGACAAGCGGCATCACGACAACGCCAGTCTCGAATCCGGAAAGCCCGAGCGCCAATTTCGGGAAAAACAGCAGGGAAAATATTACGAGCCATAATAGACTGCCGTTTACATCCGGATGGGTCCAGAGCATTGCCTGCCAATTCGTCAAAGCCTCGGGGTGTACCACGAATATTTCGTAAAGTCCGTAACCGATCGTAATTATATTTAGAAGCAGGAACAGCGCAACGATCCCCACCGCGAGGCCGATTGCCTCGCCAAATCCTCTTAAAAACACCGCGCCGAGGAATCCGATCAGGATCAGTGTTACTATTATCCGGTGATTCAGAAACTGGAGGTTATGTTCGACATAAGGATTTTCAATGATGTGCGCCGCGGCGTCAGCGGCGGAAAGCGTGATCGTGATGATAAAGCTGGTCGCAACGAAACCGAGGAGAATCAGCACAAAAATTTTGCCTTTCCAGCGCGAAAGCAGTTTTTCCAGCATCGAAATCGAACCGTCGCCATGCGGGCTTTCTTCGGCAACCCGCTTATACATCGGCAATGCGCCAAACAATGTCAACAGGACGAGCACCAATGTAGCAAAAGGCGCTAGCGCCCCGGCAGCCAGGAACGCGATTCCGGGCTGGTAACCAAGCGTGGAGAAGTAATCGACACCCGTAAGGCACATGACCTTCCACCAGGAATGCTGGTGCTTCACATCGTGTGAATGCGGCCCTTCCAGCTCCTCAACTTCGTTATAAAGCCATTTCTTGAACCAGCTTCGTTTTTTCTTTTTCATGAGGGGCATCAAAAAAACCGCAGGACGGGTGCTGTCGGCGGTTTAAATCTCAACTAAAGCTTAACATTTTGAAGACGTGAAAGAATCAAAATACCCGCAGCTTCACCGAAATCAATATTTGGAATCTTACGCTTATTAGTTGCGAGGTCAAGTAAACGTGGAGTAAGGAGTATTAGATATATTGGGCGACGTCTCCCACTCCGTCGCCCATTGGTCACAAGTCCTCACCCCTCGTGACCAGATGTTCACCGGGGAGGTGAACAATTCCGATTATGCATAATACAATACAAAATGCAAATTTTTGTTGAATGCGGTTATTCGTCGCCGAGGATAATGTTGCTTAATGGATTAAGAAACTTTCGAACGGCAATACCTCCGATAACGACGCTGCGTCCGCCGCCGACGGAGTCTACGAACACACTGTACTCCCCAATGGGTGTTCGCGGAGCCGCGCTTAAATCAAAACTTACGACAGAAAGATCCTCGCCATAATCGTGGGACGCAAAAGAGTTAGGGACGATAGTTAGGAATGGAGAATTAAAGCGGACGGAAATATTATTGCGATCCAGATTCTTGCCGCCGAGATAAATCGTATAGGTTTTTCCGGCGTTTACGGGAACGGCCAATCCCGAAAGCTGTCCGTTGAAACCAAGATATTTCACCTCGATGTCATCGGGTCTTACACTGAGTCGCCTCGTAAAAGTAACGCCCTCGTCATTTTCTATCCTCACTTCTCCGATCTCCTGCGAAGGAATCGAATTTTTTGGCTCTCGAATTTTTTGCGAGTAAATCTTGTAGGTTCCGTACGGGAGGCCATTAAATAGAAATGCGCCGGTGGAATTCGTGGTGAGTTCGGCATGCACTTTTCCCGTCCTGGCATCTTCAGCCCACAGCTCGACTCCCTTCGCGGGCAGGCCGTTCGGGTCAAGAAGTTCGCCATTTACCACTCCGCAACATTTACCGTCGTCGCCCGGAGAGCCGTATTTCGCTCGAATTAGATTCCGGTCAAGCTCGGCCAACGTACGCGGAGCGAAATTTTGTATACCGTAAATGCCGTTCTTCCCGTAGTTTTCATGCATCGTCGAACCCAGCATCGGAGAATGATCGAGTCCTAAAAGATGTCCGATCTCATGCGTCAGGGTGGATTCCAAATCGAAAGTGCCGAATGTTCCGTCCGTCGAGAATTGTTGATAGGGATTCAGAACGATGTCCGCCTCGGTTATAAAGCCCTTGCGATCGAAAAAAACGCGCGTCGTTGCCGCGACGTCTTCGGCGTTCCCGGCGAAGAGCAAAGCGTTTTCTGCAGTTGGTGCGACGGTGATCAAGCTAACACCGTCTCCAGCATTGCCGGCAGGGCTGACGTTCCGTTTATCGGAGGTCGTTTCCTGGAGATCGATATCAGCCGCTTCCCCCCAAGCCTCTAAGCTTCGCCGGACCGCACCGAGGACGTCGCTGTCGTCTTTTATATTTGAGGTTTGCAGCAGCGATCCCGACACGGCAATGTGAATCGTCCGGGTCCGCCAGCGAAATGGGGCGTCCGTTTTTTCGCTGCCGTACACAGTCGTATTACCTAGCGCCGAAGCCGTTAGACAGGACAACAATACGAAAACCAGTACTATTTTGAGCGATTTCTGCATCGGAGTAAAACTATTCAGAAATGCCTGCAAAGCCCTCGAGATTTTCCCTTCCGACCTTTTCAAGATCGGCGAACGCGACGACCAGAAGCAGTGACACCAATGATACAGTTGCCAGAACGTAAAGGACCGCGATCTGCTCAAGGTATATAAGGATACCGATAACGACGGCGACGAGGGCAATCCAAAAAAGTGCCACGATTCTTCGGCTGAATCTATTCTGATGATTTATCATATGAATCTTTCAGTAAAAGCATACCAGCTTAATACATTATACTGAAATATTGAAACAAGTTTTTCCAAATCCGGACAAATTAACCGGCGTTCGTCAATCAATTATCCGCAGCGGAAGTTTTGAAAGCCTCTCGCCGTCAACCCGGCTCGCTTCAATCACGGGCTGCAGCTTTCCCCGCGCCTTTCCCTTTTGTCCTACTTCCACAATATCAAAAGCTTGCAGAACCGGATCGTCAGCTTCATTCGCCGTTATCTTTTGCAAGCTGGTTTCGATCATGCGACGTTCCGCTCCGTCACGCCGATAGATCGTGAGCCTGTTTTCCAAACCGTCCCTGGCGATTCCACCCGCGCTTGCGATAGCCCTCGTAAGGGTCATGCCGGGTCGTAACGATATTTGTTTTGGGACGTTAAAGCCGCCGATCAAATAAATTGGAGAAGCCTCTGCCACTGTAACGATGTCGCCGCTCCATATCCGAGGGTTTGCTTCTTTCACCCCTGCTAACAGATCTGTAATCTTGATGATCGAGCTCTGGGAACCGTTGCCTCCGCGGTCT
>Ga0136617_10000195_pt1 | contig 46849 bp, 48 predicted proteins | sample AntDrymUQ3222106_2_FD_129672 | JGI IMG/M metagenome (GOLD analysis project Ga0136617, IMG submission 129672) | Polar desert sand microbial communities from Dry Valleys, Antarctica - metaG UQ322 (21.06) | ecosystem: Environmental > Terrestrial > Soil > Desert | place: Antarctica: Dry Valley... | reverse complement strand
CGCGCGGTACGCGCGGTACGCGCGGCCCGACGGCCAGCGCTTGTGGTGACGGTGCGCTTCCGCAGCGTGGACTCGGTGGCGCATGACGGGGCAAGGTTCGCCTCCTGCGTTGGACATGCGCCGGCCAGGTCCTGGACACGTGTTGGTCGCCTTCTGGACACGTGTTGGTCGCCGCCGACATAATCGGCGCCGTGGCGTCGTCGCCCGATCGCACCGCTGCGCCGAGCTGGGAGGAGCTGCGCAGCCGCCTGATCCTCACCACACCGCAGGAGCGATGGGATGACGGCGAGCTGCCTCGCGCGATCCTGCATCTCCACGACCATGCCGCCCTCGGCGCTGCGAGCTGCTCTTGCGGCTCGTCTGCGTCTAGCGGCGCTGTCTCGACGAGGCGACGGCGTCACGGACGGTGGCGCTGCGCGAAGTCCTCATCGAGCTTTTGCCCGACGCGCTGGATCATCCCTGCTGCGAGGCGCTGCGGGTGCTCGCCGGCCTGGAGCCGGGCACCGCGGGCCGCAGCCGCGACGCGCCAGCAGATCGCGGGCGACCGGCTCGGGATGCCGCAGTTTCCGGCCGCGCCGCGGAACGTGCGCCGCCGCGCCAAGGCCGAGTGCTGGCCGTGGCTGCTCGACCGCCTCATCGAACTCGAGACCAGCGAGCGACGAGCCTGCGATGCCAGCGCCGCCACGCCGCGCCCGGCAGCAACAGCTCAGCTCTTCGCAGCCCAGCAGAAAGGGATGGAACTCGCGGCCCTGGACGCCGACCAACAAGGTCACGTTGACGCTGCGCTGGCCAATGCCCGCCGTTACTTCGACGGACCCGTCGTCGGCTACTTCCGCCGCCAGCTCGATATCTGCGTGGCCAACGACGGCGAACACGGATCAATCCGGACACTACCCGCCGTGTTGGGGCTGCTTGGCGCTGTCGACCAGCATGGGCCAGCGGTACGACCAGATGTGCGGCGTGATCTGCTGTCGTTTGCCGCGTGCGGGGCTGAGTTCGCGGGCTGGCTGTACCGCGATGCCAATGATCCGGTTCAGGCCCTGTTCTGGTATGACCGGGCGACGGAGTGGGCGCAAGAGGCGGGCGATCTGCTCATGCAGGGCTATGTGCTGCTCAAGAAGTCCCAGATGGCCTACGACGCCCGCGACGCCCTGCGCGTCCTCACTCTCGCTCAGGCCGCGTCGGAAGGCCCGTGGCAATTGCCGAGGCGGATCCGCGCTGAGGCGACGCTGCAGGTAGCGTTGGGGATGGCGATGTGTGGTGAGCCGTTGCCTGCGGTCGAGCGCACGCTCGACGACGCCCGCGAACTCCTCGCCGGGGCGACCGGGGGCGATGAGCGGCCGGGCCTGCCCGGTGGCTACTTCACCGAGACCACGCTGGTCCTGCGCAGCGCCGTCGCCTTCACCGAGGCGGGCACGCCGGCCCGATCGGCCGTGATGTCCGGTGAGGTCTTGGCCAATGCTGGGTTGTCACGGCGTGACGCCGGCTTCTTCGGTGCCCGACGAGCCGCGGCGTTGGCTTTGAGCGGCGAGCCGGACGAGGCCGCGACGTCGGCCTGGAGTCCGTCGAGGTGGCCGCCGTGACTAACTCACGGCGCACGCTTCGTGTCCTGGCGGAGGTGACGGACACCTTGGCCCCGTGGCGCGGCCGCCCGGTGGTACGCGAGTTGCAACACGCGATGGCCGCGAGCGGAAGTGTGTTCGATTAGGCGGTCAGCCACTCGGCGACGGTGCGAATTACGCAGGCTTGCCACTGCTGGCTTTGCGGGTCGAGGTACTGCGGATCGTCGTGGACGGCGAAGCCGTGTTGGGAGCCCTCGATCTCGACCAGCTTGTGCTCGGCTTGAATCTGATTGATCGCGGAGCGCGAGGACTCGATCGGGACGAACGTGTCCTTGGTGCCATGCACGATCAGCGTCGGCGCTCGGATCTCGCCGAGGGCCTCGTCGGGCCGCAGCCAGAACACCTCGTTGAAGATCGCGCGGCCGTGGCGCAGGTTGGGCGTGAAGTCGATGTAGCCCTGCTCGGTGAGCTGACGGGCAGCCTCGTCATCGATGCAGTCATTCGACCAGTAGGGCCGAGTGTCGATCGTGCGCTTCTTGTAGTCCAACTGCGGGTAAGCAGGACCAGGCGCTCGACCTCGCCAGGGCGCTTCGCAGCGTAGTAACCGCAGATCCCGCCGCCGAAGCTGGCGCCGAGCAGGCTCACCGCGTCGGCGCCCGTCGAGGCCCGCACGTGTGCGATCGCCGTCCGGATGTCGTTGAGGATCGCCGACAGCGTCAGGTCCTCCTACTTGCTGTCGCTGCGCCCGTGGCCACGCAGGTCGAATCGCAGCGACGCTAGGCCAGCCTCGCCGAGGCCGTCCGCCAACCGCTTGAAGAATCCACCCTCCTCGCGGGTCACCCCACCACCGTGGACGAGCACGACGGCACCGACCGGCGGATCTTCTGGGTCGACCAGCGTGCCGGCCAAGCGCAGGCCGTCCAACGTGCGAAAGCTCGTCTCGGTGGCCCGGAGGGGCATTCGTGCGCTCCTGATGATCGGCTGGGCGCTGAACAGCGTGGAACGGCGAAGTCGGAAACGAACGTGGTGCGTGGCTCGCGTGACCGCTCGTGTGTGCCTGCGCGGGTTGTGGTGTTCTCGGCTGCCTGCACGTATCTCGTCGCCAGTGGCGAAGACGGCAACGACGATCGGCGAGACACCGACGGGCCCCCGCGCGACGGCTGCGCGTGTCGGTCGCGACGGAGCGCCTGCGAACGGCCGAGCGCTTCCGAGCGGCGTGCCGACAGTCAGGCTGTCGCCCGACGCCCTCGCCGGCTTCGACGCAGCCGCGGTCCGCGTCCTCAACCGCCGAGGGCCAGGGCTGCGCTGGCGATCACTTCGCGATGATGCGGACCCGTCCGGCGAGGAGCGAGCGCCCGCGGGTGACGACGACCGCATCGAGCGCGCCGCGCAGCAGCTTGCCGAGGTCCGCCAGCCCGGCATCGCGTAGAACCTCCGGCGCGAGGATCACGGGCTGCCGCTCGGCTTGGCGTGCGGCATCACGGAAGGCGGCACGAGTCTCGTCGACGCGCCGGGCGCGCTCTTCGGCGCCCGCCCGCCACGCCGCCAGGCCGAGGATGCGTTGCAGGTCGACGTCGGCTGCGTATTCGACCTGGATCCGTTCGGCCTCCCGCAGCGCCTGCTCGGCGGCGGCGACGTCGACATCCTCGGCACCGGCGAAGCCGGGATGCTCCTGAAGGGAGTCCAGCGGCGCGTCGCGTGTCAGCTCTTCGAGCAGCTCGGCGCTGACGCGGCCGGCGCGGTGCGGCGTCGGCCCTTGTGCGTGGTGAGCGCCGCGGAGCAGCGGTACATCCGCCGGCTGTCCGCGCCGCCGCGAGCGCCGACGAGCGGGCTGTCGCAGCTCGCGCAGCGTGCGAGCCCTGACAGCGGGAAGGTCGCCTTCGGCCGTCGCCGGGCGGAGGGCTCGGGCTGCGCCGCCTCGAACGTTGCGCGGCTGACGAGGGGAGCGTGCGCATCGACGTTGAGCAGGTCGCCGTAGCGCGCTTCGCCGAGGTAGCTGCGGTTCGCGAGGAAGCGCCGCACGGTCGCGGTCGTCCACGTCCTGCCGTTGCCGTGCTCGGCGAGGTAGGCGACGGTGGCGTCGAGGCCATCGCGCGCGGCGATCTCGAACGCTCGCGTCGCCACGGGTCCAAGATCGGGATGCGGCTGGAGCACCCCGTCGTCCTCGTCGGTGCGCTGGTAGCCGAACGGCGTCGGCCCGATCTTCGCGCCGCGTTCGGTCGCTCGCGCCTTCGCCGTCTTCCAGCGGGGCGACCATGTTGTCGCGCTCGAGCGTGGCCACCGCCAGCAGCACCGTGAGGATGAACGAGCCGAACGGGCCGGTCGGGTCGATGTCCTCCTCGACGAACGCCAGCACGCCGCCTGGATCCGCTCGACGTCTGCGATCGCGCCGCCGACGTTGCGCGCAAACCGATTAAGTCGCCAGCACGCGATGCCGTCCGTGTCGCCGCGCTCTACGCGCGCCATGCACGCGTGCAGGCCGGGCCGGTCCTGCGTGCCGCCGGACTCGTCCTCGTCCACGTGCCACGCGGCGATCTCGACGCCGCGGTAGTCGGCCCACCGCTGGATCGCCTCGCGCTGCACGGCGGGCGAGATGTAGCCGGGTCCGTCGCGACCCATCCGGCGCGAGACGCGGATGTAGCCGTCCATGCGCCGCGGGGCAGCCCCACTATCGTTCCCGGTTCCGGCGGGCATCGTCAGAAGGTACGAGCTTGTGTACGTGAACACCAACCAGCTGAAAAGCGGGAACCACATCGAGGTTGACGGAACGATCTTCAAGGTCCTCGAGTTCCAGCACGTCAAGCCCGGCAAGGGCGGCGCCTTCGTGCGCACGAAGCTGCGCCGCGCGAGCGACGGCAACGTCATCGACCGCACCTTCCGCGCCGGCGAGAAGTTCCGCGCCGTCCACACCGAGGCGCGCAAGATGCAGTTTCTCTACACCGACGGCACCGACGCACACTTCATGGACGCCGAGACGTACGAGCAGATCGCGGTTCCCGAGGCGTCGGTCGCCGACGCGCTGCGTTGGACGAAGTCCAACGACACGGTCGACGTGCTGTTCATCGACGGCAACCCGGGCGACCTGCAGCTGCCGTCCTCCGTCGAGCTCGCGGTCACCGAGACCGAGCCCGGGCTGCGCGGCGACACCGCCTCGGGCGGCGGCGACAAGCCCGCGACGCTCGAGACGGGAGCCAAGGTTCGCGTCCCGCTGTTCGTCAACATCGGCGATCGCATCAAGGTCCAGACCGCGACCGGCGACTACATGTCGCGCGCGTAGCCCGCGCCGCGCCGCCGCGTGTCGCGCCGCACCGATCAGCGCCGGGCCGCGGTCTTCGCCATCTACCAGGCCGAACTCACCCAACGCGAGCTCGAGGACGTCTTCGAGCGCAATGCGACGATGTTCACGCGGGCGCTCGCGCACGCCGCGCAGGACCGCGAGGACGAGCTCGACGCGCACGTCGCGCGCCACGCCAAGGGCTGGACGATCGACCGCATCGCCCCGCTGGAGAAGGCGATCATGCGCGTCGCGCTGCTGGAGATGCTGCACCCCGACGCGGCGCCCGCCGACACCCCGATCCCGCCCGAGGGCGCGATCGACGAGGCCGTCGAGCTGGCCAAGACGTACTCCGGCGCCGACGCGCCGAAGTTCGTCAACGGCATCCTGGCCGCGGTCCATCGCGAGATGAGCCACAATCCGCCGACCCGATGACCGAAGCTGACGCGACCCTCGACGAACTCGTCGACCGACTCGAGCGCGCTGCCGAGCAGCTGCGCTCCGGCGATCTGAGCGCCGACGCCGCCGCGACCGTCGTGGAGGACTGCGCAGCGCTCGCCTCGCAGGCCTCCGCCGAGCTCGAGCGCCGCGCCCGCGAGGCCGACCGCGAACCGCTGCCCGGTCAGGACACGCTGCTGTAGTGGCTCGTCACGCGATGGGCAACCTCGTCCTGCCCTACCCAGAGGAGCTGCAGCTGCTGATCGAGAACGAGCTCGGCGGGCTGACGTTCTCGGGCAAGCCCTGCACGGCTCGCCTCGTCGAGGCGATGCGCTACAGCCTGCTCGCCGGCGGCAAGCGCATCCGCCCGGTGCTGGCCCTCGCGACGGCCCGCTCGATCGGGCGCGACGAGCGCGAGTTCCTGCCGCTCGCGGCCGCGCTCGAGCTGATCCACACGTACTCGCTCATCCACGACGACCTCCCCGCGATGGACGACGACGACATGCGCCGCGGCCGCCCGACGGCGCACGTCGCCTACGGCGAGGACGTCGCGATCCTCGCCGGCGATGCACTCTACGCCGAGGCATTTCGCCACGTGCTCAGCCATCAGCAGGGCGATCCGAGCGACATCCTCGCCGCGATGGCCGAGCTCGCGGGCGCGACCGGCGTCGACGGCATGGTCGGCGGCCAGTTTCTCGACATCGCCGGCGACCAGCAGACCGCCGAGGATCTGCGGCGCCTGCACGGCTTGAAGACCGGGCGACTCATCTGCGCGTCGGTAGAGTGCGTATTGCTCATAGCCGGCATGACGCCAACCGCTACATCCGCGTACCGCGAGTTCGCCTCCGAGCTCGGTGTGCTGTTCCAGATCGTCGACGACATCCTCGACGTGACCGGCACCGACGACGCGCTCGGCAAGCCGCAGGGCAGCGACGAACGCCATGGCAAGCGCACGTACGTCAGCGAGTTCGGGCTCGACGGCGCGCGCGAGCTCGCCACGCGCTCGCATCGACAGGCGCGGACTTCGCTGGCGACGGCGGCGCCGCGCGGAGCGCTCGAGCTCGAGCAGATCACCGACTTCATCGCCACCCGCAGCTCCTGAGATGACCCCGACCCTGCTTCAGCGGATCAACCGCCCGCAGGACCTGCACGCCTTGAGCGAGGAGGAGCTCGTGCGCGTCGCCCAGGAGGTGCGCGAGCACATCATCGCCACCGTCGGCGAGATCGGCGGGCACTTCGGCGCCAACCTCGGCACCTGCGAGCTCGCCGTCGCGCTGCACTCGCTGATGGACTCGCCGCGCGACAAGATCCTCTGGGACGTCGGCCACCAGGCCTACCCGCACAAGGTGCTCACCGGCCGCCGCGACGAGCTCGCCACGATCCGCCAGTACGAGGGCCTCGCACCGTTCTGCGCGATCGGCGAGTCCGAGCACGACATCATGGGCGCCGGCCATGCCTCGACGTCGATCGGCTACGCCGTCGGCCTGAAGGAGGGGATGCGGGCGCTCAAGATCCCCGATCCCGGCCGCGTCGTCGCGGTCATCGGCGACGGTGCGATGACCGGGGGCGTCGCGTTCGAGGCGATCCACCAGGCCGGCGGCGCGGGCACGCCGATGGTCGTCGTGCTCAACGACAACGGGATGTCGATCGCGCCGAACGTCGGCGCGTTGTCGCGTTACTTCAACCGCGTGCGCCTGCACCCGAAGCTCTGGCACACGCGCGAGAGCGTCGAGACGCGCCTGAGCGAGCTGCCGGGCGTCGGGCGCCAGATCGAGCGCTTCGGCCCGCAGATGAAGGAGTCGATCAAGGCATTCTGGGCCCCGGGCCTGTTCTGGGAAGAGCTCGGCTGGGCGTACACCGGCGTCATCGACGGCCATGACATCCACGAGCTGCGGATCGCGCTGCGCAGCGCGCTGGCCGCCGAACGGCCGGTCGTCGTGCACATCGCGACGATCAAGGGCAAGGGCTTCGCGCCCGCCGAGAACGGCGGCCTGGAGGGGATGGAGCGCTGGCACGCCGCCAAGCCGAAGTCGATCTCGGGCGGGGTCGTCGCGGCACCCGCCACGCCGGTGCTGCCCACGCCGCCGCCGCAGTTCACGACGGTCTTCGGCGAGGCGCTCGTGAAGGAGTGCCGCCGCGACCGCCGCATCGTCGGCATCACCGCCGCGATGAACACCGGCACCGGCCTGAACATCCTCCAGAAGGAGCTGCCCGAGCGCTACTTCGACGTCGGCATCGCCGAGCAGCAGGCGATTCTCTTCGCCGCCGGCCTCGCGCTGCAGGGCGTCAAGCCGGTCGCCGCTATCTACTCGACGTTCCTGCAGCGCGCCTACGACCAGATCGTCCACGACGTCTGTCTGCAGAAGCTGAACGTCGTGTTCGCGATCGACCGCGCCGGCCTCGTCGGCGACGACGGCCCGACGCACCACGGCGCCTTCGACATCGCCTACCTGCGCCCGCTGCCGAACATCGTCCTCATGGCGCCGCGCGACGAGGCGATGCTCGTCCACATGCTGCGTACGGCGATGGTCTACGACGACGGGCCGATCGCCCTGCGCTACCCGCGCGGCGAGGCGCTCGGCGTGCCGCTGCCGACCCGTCCCGGGCCGATCGACATCGGCACGGGCGAGATCCTGCGCGAGGGCGACGGCAAGGTCGCGATCGTCGGCTACGGCAGCGGTGTGAGGAAGGGCCTCGAGGCCGCCGACCGGCTCGGTGCGCGCGGCCTCGACGTGACGGTCGTCGACGCACGCTTCGCGAAGCCGATCGACGCAGCGCTGATGGCCCAGCTCGCTGCCGAGCACGAGTTGCTGGTGACGGTCGAGGAGGGCGTGCTCGCGGGCGGTTTCGGCAGCGCGGTCTGGGAGTCGCTCAACGACGGCGGCGCGCCGATCCCGCGGATCCTGCGGATCGGGCTGCCCGACCGCTACGTCACGCACGGCACGCCGCCGCTCCTGCACGCCGAGGTCGGCTTCACCGGAAAGCGGATCGCCGAGCGCATCGAGGCGGCGGTGTCGGCGCTCGCCGTCGCGGGCACGTCATCGCTGTGACCCCGATCCGCCCGCACTCCGCGATGGAGTAGACGTTGCGGTCGCGGCGCGCCGATGGGGCCGATCACATGCCCGTCCCGAAACGCAGATCGCTCCTCGTCGCCGCACTCGCGGCCGTGCCCGCCGCCGTGCTCGGCGGCTGCGGCGGCGGCCCGCCGGTCGAGCACGTGCGCGTCCTGCACATGAACCCGGGCACGATCCTGACGAAGCAGACGCGCAGCGCCACGACGGTGCGGGCAGCGCTGACGACCGCAGCCGGGCCGCAGCTTGCGCCCGCGATGCAGGTCCCGCAGGTCGGCTCGGTCGCGGCCGGCGCGCCGAACGCCGGCCGGCTCGTCAACGGCCTGCGGCTTCCCGCCACGGGCCCGGACTGGGTCACATACGACCCGATCCTGCACGCGATCCCCAACCGGCCCGAGCGGCGCTGGGCCACGGACCGCCTGCTCGCGTTCCTGCTCTACGTCCTGCGCGACTACCGGCTCGCCAATCCAGGCGCGCCGCCGCTCGTGATCGGGGACCTCAGCCGCCCGCACGGCGGCCCGTTCGGCCGCGCCTTCGGCGGCCTCGGCCACGCCTCGCACCAGAACGGCCTCGACGTCGACGTCTACTACCCGCGCGTGGATCGCACGCTGCAGCCGCCGGGCGAGGTCGCGCACGTCGACCGCGGGCGTGCGCAGGATCTCGTGAACCGCTTCGTCGGCGCGGGCGCGCAGTTCACGTTCGTCGGCCGGCACGTCGGCCTCGGCGGCCCCTCGCCGGTCGTCCAGGCGATCGCGCACCACGACGACCACGTGCACGTGCGGATCGCCAACCTGCGGCGGTAGGCGGGGTGGGTGCGCTCGGCAAGCGAAACGGCCCGCCGGGGAGGACGGGCCGCTTCAGGGAGGAGAGACACTGCTATGTGATTGTGGGTCCGACAGGCGGGAGCGGTAACTATGGTCGGCCTTCGGGTGAGGCCTGGAGCTCGCCGCCCATGGACAGTGTCCTGGCTGGCCGGCCAGTCATGGGTGACAGGGGTCACACAACGCACGTCGCCGCCGGTTTCGGGCGGATCGCTGCCAACCAGGTCGCCGAGTACCGTTGACCGCCGTGGCCCGCGTGCGCCTTGACACCCTCTTGGCCGAACGCGGCCTGTTCGCGTCACGCACGCGCGCAGCGGCGTCGGTGATGGCCGGAGAGGTGCGCGTCGGCGGCGACGGCGAGCGCGCGCAGAAGCCCGGCCAGCTCGTCGATCCGGACATCGTCCTTGCGGTCGACGAGGCGCCGCGCTTCGTCTCGCGCGGCGGAATCAAGCTCACGAACGCGCTCGAGCGCTTCGAGATCGACGTGCGCGGCCGCCGCTGCCTGGACGTGGGCGCCTCGACCGGCGGCTTCACGGACTGCCTGCTGCGGGGCGGGGCGGAGCACGTCATCGCGCTCGACGTCGCCTACGGGGAGCTCGACTGGCGGCTGCGCAACGACGAGCGGGTGACGGTGCTCGAGCGCACGAACGCCCGCGCGCTGACGCCCGCCGGCCTGCCGTATGCGCCGGACCTCGTCGTGCTCGACCTCTCCTTCATCTCGCTTGCCAAGGTGCTGGCGGCCGTACTCGGCTGCGCGGCGCCGGCGTACGACGTGCTCGCGATGGTCAAGCCGCAGTTCGAGGCCGGCCGCGGGAAGGTCGGCAAGGGCGGCGTCGTGCGCGATCCCGCGCAGCGCCGGGCGGCGCTCGTCGCGGTGGCCGAGTGTGCCCGCGGGCTCGGCGCGTCGGTGCTCGGCTTCGCGTCCTCCGGGCTGCCGGGGCCGAAGGGCAATCGCGAGAGCTTCGTCTGGCTCGCCGAGGCCGGCCGGCCGGGCGATGTCGGCGAAGATCTTGATGCCGCCGCGCGCGAGGTCGAGCCGTGACCGGGCGGCGCGCCGTGACGGTGATGACGCATGGCCGTCCGGAGCAGGTGGCGGCGACGTTGCAGCGGCTCGTCGCGGCTGCCCGCGCATGCGGCGTGACCCTGCGCTTCGACCCGGCGGAGACGAAGAAGCACGGCCTCCGGGCCGACGCGGAGGGCGTCGTCGTCGACGCCGAGGCGACCCGGGACGTCGAGCTGTGCATCGTGCTCGGCGGCGACGGGACGATCCTCAAGGGCCTGCGCTGCTACGCCGGCACCGGCGTCCCCGTCTTCTCGGTGAACTTCGGCGAGGTCGGCTTCCTCGCGACGATCGAGCCCGAGGAGCTCGACGAGTTCGGCTTCGAGCGCGCGTTTGCGGGCGAGTTCGAGGTGCTGCTGCTGCCGGCGATCGCGTTCGAGGGCGCCAGCGGCGTGCACAGGGCGTTCAACGACATCTCGTTTCATCGCAAGGTCGGCGGGCGGGTCGCGCAGCTGTCCTACGGCGTGCAGGGCGAGGAGGTCGGCTCGGTGCGCTGCGACGGGCTCGTCGTCTGCACGCCGGCCGGGTCGACGGGCTACAACCTCGCCAACGGCGGGCCGGTGCTGGCGTGGGGGGTGGAGGGCTTCGGCGTCTCGTTCATCGCGCCGCACTCGCTGACGGCGCGGGCGCTCGTTGTCGCCCCGGACGACACGCTGACCGTCTCAAACCAGGGCCGCGAGGCCGTTGACGTGTCCGTCGACGGGCGCCCGGCCTGCGAGATCGCGCCCGGCGAGGACATCGACGCGGCCTTCGAACCGCGGGCCGCGTCGCTCGCGCAGCTGCCGGGGTCATCGTTCTACAGGCGGCTGCGGGCGAAGTTCGGGCGCTTGTCCTCGTAGCGCTGGCGCCGACGCTCGGCCGGCGGCCGTTCGTTACGAAACTGCTGCAGGGCGCCGATCCGTCGGGGCGCGCTGGTACACCGTGGCAATGCTCTGCGAGTTGCGCGTCGAGAACCTCCTGCTGATCGAGCGGGCCGAGCTGCGGCTGGCGCCGGGGCTGAACGTGCTGACGGGGGAGACGGGCGCGGGCAAGACCGTGCTCGCCCATGCCCTCGATCTGCTGCTCGGCGGCCGCGCGAGGCCCGGCATCGTCCGTCCCGGAGCCGCGGAGGCCTACGTCGAGGGCGTCTTCGAGTTGCCCGACGCGCTGCGCGGGGAGCTCGGCGAGCGCCTGCCCGCGGACGCCGAGGAGGTCGTGCTCGCGCGCCGGATCGGCGCCGACGGCCGCACGCGCGCGCTCGTCAACGGCCGCTCGGCGACCGTCGCGGACCTGCGCGAGCTCGCCGAGCCGCTGATCACCTTCTACGGCCAGCATGAGCACCGCAAGCTGACGCTCGCCGGCGCGCAGCTCGAGATCCTCGACGGCTTCTGTGGCGACGCCCAGCTCGCCCGCCGCGCGAAGGTCGCCGCCGCGCACGTGGCGGCGCGCGAGGCCGAGGCGGTGCTGGCCGAGCTGCGCGAGCTCGCTGGCGCGCGCGAGCGCGAGCTCGACCTGCTCGACTTCGAGCTCGGCGAGATCGACGCCGCCGGCCCGAGCGAGGAGGAGGCGCACGCGCTGCGCGCCGAGCGCGATCGCCTGCGCCACGTCGAGGCGCTGCGTGGCGCGGCGCTCGTCGCCGCCGAGGCGGCCGGCGCCGACGAGGCGGGGATCGCGAGCCTGCTGGCGACCGCGGGACGAGGATTTCTCTCTGCGCGTGGCATCGATCCGGCGCTCGACGCGCTCGGGGAGCGCTGGCGGGCGCTGACGTACGAGACCGGCGACCTCGCGCGCGAGCTGCGCAGCTACGCCGACGGCCTCGGCGCCGAGCCCGGCCGGCTGGACGTGGTCGAAGAGCGGCTGACGGTGCTCGACCGGCTCGAGCGAAAGCACGGCGGCACGATCGCGGCGGTGCTCGCGCACGCGGAGGTCTGCCGCGCGCGGCGCGCTGAGCTGGCGGGCGCCGAGGTCGCGATCGAGGCCGCCACGGCGCGCCTGGAGCAGGCGCAGGCGACGCTGGCGGCCGGCAGCGGTGCGCTGCGCAAGGCGCGCGCCGCCGCGGCGCCGAAGCTCGCGGCCGCCGTGCGCGTGCGGCTGGACGAGCTTGCGATGAGGGGCGCGGCGTTCGAGATCGAGCTGACCGGCCGCGAGCACGGGCCGACGGGCGCCGACGCCGTCGAGTTCCTCATCGCGCCGAACCCGGGCGTGCCGGCCGGTCCGCTGCGCGAGACGGCGTCCGGCGGCGAGCTGTCGCGCGTCATGCTCGCGCTGACGGGCGTCGCCGCCGCGGGCGCGGGCGGCGGCGGGACGCTCGTCTTCGACGAGGTCGACGCGGGCATCGGCGGCCAGACCGCGCGCGCCGTCGGCGACCAGCTGCGCGACCTCGCGGTGCAGCGCCAGGTCATCTGCATCACCCACCTGCCGCAGGTCGCGTCGCTCGCCGCGCGGCACTTCTCGATCGCCAAGGACGCGACGCGCACGCCGGCGCAGACGACGGTGAGCGAGCTGCGCGACGGCGAGGTCGTCAGCGAGATCGTGCGGATGCTCGGCGCCGACGGCAACGCCGACGAGGCCGCGCGCAGGCACGCGGAGGAGCTGCTGCGGGCGGCCTGAGGTCTGACATTCGCCCGCCTCCGTGGGTCGCCGTCCGCCGTAAGGCGGGAGGCCCGCCTTATGGCGCCGGATCGCCGCGATTCCACACGACCTGCTGGGCGAACGGGATCTCGATCCCCTCGGCGTCGAAGGCCTCCTTCAGGCGCTGGCGCAGCTTGCGGCTGACGTCGTACTGGTCGGCGGGGCGGGTCTTCACGACGAGGCGGATCACGACCGAGTTGATCCCGAGCCGCTCGACGCCCCAGACCTCGGGCTCCTCGAGGATGTCCTCGCGCTCGCGCCAGAGCCCGTCGGCGACGCGCTTGATGACGCTCGTCGCATGATCGATGTCCGTCTCGTAGGCGACCTCGATGTCCAGCAGCGCGCGCGACCAGTGCTGGCTCTTGTTGCCGACGCGGCGGATGTCGCCGTTGGGGACGTGCCAGACCGTGCCGTCGACGGACCGCAGCCGCGTCGTGCGCAGCGACACGGCCTCGACGGTGCCCGTCGTCTGCTGGTCGAGGTCGACGATGTCGCCGACGCCGAACTGATCCTCGACGAGGATGAACAGCCCCGACAGGAAGTCCTTGACGAGCGACTGCGCTCCGAAGCCGAGCGCGATGCCGAGCACCCCCGCGCCGGCCAGCAACGGCGCGAGGTTCAGCCCGACCTCCCCGAGCATGAGAAAGCCCGCGATCACGAAGATCACCGCGCTCGCACAGCTGCGCAGCACGCTCGTCAGCGCATTGATGCGCTGCTCGGCGCGCAGGCTGATCTCGTCGGTCTCCAGCAGCACGCCGGGCGTGCGGCGGCGCAGGGCGCCCACCCGCTCGCGCACAGCCCCGGAATGCAACGTGCGCAGGGTGCGCTTGACGCCCCGGCTCACGAGCCGGTTGACGATCAGCGCCCCGGCGAAGATCGCGACGAGCGTCAGGGTCGTGCCCAGGAACCTGTCGGCGAACTCAGCCAGCCCGCGGTCGTTCGTGCGCTCGAGGACCTCGCGGCAGAGGAGACCGGCATCCTTCCCACAGACGTCGGTCACGCGCTCCGCGCTGACCGCTGAGAGCGGTAGGAACACAGCGCCGGACACGCTAGCAAGCGCCCCGGGGGATCTTCGCAAGCTGTTCACACGCCCATCTAGACTCCGCCGATGGCCATTGCCGTCGCCCGCGAGCTGTCCGGCCCTGCCCGCCTGGGCAGGCGCACGAAGCTCCTCGTCAAGACGCTTGCCGCGGGCGACATCGCCGTGCTCGACCACCAGGACCTCGACCGCGTCTCGGCCGAGGACCTCATCACGGCGGGCGTCCTGGCGGTGCTCAACTGCAGCCCGTCGTCGACGGGCGCCTATCCGAACATGGGTCCGCTGCTGCTCGTCCAAGCCGGGATCCATCTCGTCGATCTGCCCGACGACACGCTCTTCAAACGCCTGAAGGACGGCGACGCGATCACGGTCAGCGACGGCACGGTCATGCGCGGGACAAAGCGGCTCGTCAGCGGCGACGTCCAGGAGCCGGCCGCCGTCCGCGCCGCCACGGACGAGCGCCGGCGCGAGATCGGCGACGCGCTCGAGGCGTTCGCGAAGAACACGATCGAGCACATGCTCGAGGAGCGCGAGCTGCTGTCCGGGCGCATCGAGCTGCCGCGCTTCGACACCGACTTTCGCGACCACCCCGCGCTGATCGTCGTGCGCGGCGTCGATCACCAGCAGGACCTGCGCATGCTGCGTCCCTACATCCGCGACGTCAAGCCGCGGATCATCGCCGTCGACGGCGGGGCGAACGCGCTGCTCGAGGAGGGCTTCAAGCCGGACATGATCGTCGGCGACATGGACTCGGCGACCGAGGCCGCGCTGCGCTGCGGCGCCGAGCTCGTCGTGCACGCCTATCCCGACGGCCGCGCCCCCGGCCGCGACCACCTCGAGGCGCTCGAGCTACCGTTCAAGCTCGTCCCGGCGCCCGGAACGAGCCAGGACGTCGCGATGCTCATCGCGGCGGAGAAGGGCGCGCAGCTGATCGTCTCCGTCGGCTCGCAGTTCAACCTCGTCGAGTTCCTCGACAAGAACCGTCGCGGGATGGCGTCGACGTTCCTCACGCGGCTGCGGCTCGGCGAGATCCTCGTCGACGCCAAGGGCGTGAGCCGCTTGTACCGGCCCTTGCCAGGGCGCCGGCCGGTCGTGCTCGTCGCGCTCGCCGGGCTTCTGTGCCTGCTGGCGATCGTCGTGCTCACCCCGGCCCTGCGCGACGTCGCCGACCTCATGTGGCTCAAGCTCGAAGTCGTGCTCGGGCTCGAATGACCCCGCGCCGTCGGGCTCGCATGACCGCGCGCTGAATGTTCGACTTCCGCTACCACGCGCTGTCGCTGGCAGCCGTCTTCATCGCGCTCATCGTCGGGCTCCTGCTGGGCGTCGCGATCGGCGACAAGGAGCTCGTGTCGTCCGCGCGTCAGGACCTGCGCAACTCGCTCCGTGCCGACGTGCGCAAGGCCGACCAGGAGCGCGACGACGCGAAGGCGCGGGTGCGCGAGCAGGACCAGTTCGCCGATGCCGCCTACCCGATCCTCACGAGCGGGCAGCTGCCCGGGCGGCGCATCGGGCTCGTCCTGCTCGGCGACGACGACGGGGCGCCGGACATCGTGCGCAAGGCGCTGGACCCGACGGGCGCCGATCTCGCGTTCGTCGCGGTCGTGCGCGCGAACGTCGACCTCGAGGCGGTCGCCGAGCGCGCCCGCGGGACGCGCTACGCGAACATCGAGCGCGACCCGACGCTGCTCGACGACCTCGGCAAGCGCGCGGGGATCCAGATGGTGCTCGGCGGACGCCTCGTCGGCCAGGTCCGCACGGTGCTCCTGCACTCGCTCAGCGGCCGTTTCGGCGACCTCGACGGCGTCGTCGTCCTGCGCTCGTCGCGCGAGCCGGCCGGCAAGGAGGCCGCGCAGCGGCTCGACGACCTGCAGGACGGCATCGCACGCGGGCTCGTCCAGACGGGGGCGACCGTCGTCGGCGTCGAACGGCGCGCGAGCGACCCGTCGCACATCGGCTGGTTCCGCGACCGCGAGCTGTCGACCATCGACAACGTCGACGAGCAGGCGGGCCGCACGGCGCTCGTCTTCGTGCTGGCCGGCAACCAGGGCGCATACGGGCGCCGCGACAGCGCGCAGGCCCTGCTGCCGCCGGTCGTCGGACGCGCGAAGTGACGGCGGTGGCGGCCTTTGTCCGGCCGCCCCGCTAGGTTCCCGTCCAGTGGTTCGTCCCGCAAGCCCGCACTAGTGCAAGCCCTGCCGTTCGTCTTTTCGCTGCTCGTTGCCCTGGCGCTCACGCCACTGGCGCTCCAGCGGCTCGCCGAAGCGGGCATGACGCGGGAGAACTACCGTGGCCGCCTGCTGCCGGTCCCGATCGGCGTCGTCATCGTCCCCGCGGCGCTCATCGCGCTGATCGGAGTCACGCTGCTCGCGCGCCTGACGGACGCCGACGTCTACCCCGACAACCTCGGCTTCGCGATCGTGTTCGTGCCCGGGATCGCGCTGCTGGGCTTGATCGACGACACGCTGTCGGGTTCCGGCCGCGGCTGGCGCGGCCACGGCAAGGACGTCCTCGGCGGCACGCTCTCGACCGGGCTGCTGAAGGCGGGCGGCACGCTCGGCCTGGCGCTGCTCGTCGCCTCCTCGCTGCCGGGCTCGGACGCGGATTTCCTGCTCGCGGCCGCCGTCCTCGTGCTCGCGACGAACGCCTTCAACCTGCTCGACCTGCGCCCCGGCCGCTGTGTGAAGGCATTCGTCCTGCTCGGCATCGGCCTCAGCATCAGCACGCAGAACAGCGAGGCGCTCGCCGGCCTGGGCATCTTCGCCGCGCCGGTGCTCGTCGCGGGCTTCTTCGACCTGCGCGAGAAGGCGATGCTCGGCGACACCGGCGCCAACGCGATTGGCGCCCTCGCGGGCCTGTGGCTCGTGCTGACGCTCGACACAGACGGCCAGGTCGTCGCACTCGTGATCCTGCTGGCCGTGAACCTTTTCGGGGAATTTCGGTCGATCTCGAACGTGATCGAGAAGCTTCCCGGACTACGGCACCTAGACTCGCTCGGGAGGCCCACATGACGATGCCGTCGCCACAGGAGCGCAAGACCCGTTTCATCTTCATCACCGGTGGCGTCGTCTCGTCGCTCGGCAAGGGCATCGCGGCGGCCTCGATCGGGCGCCTGCTCGTCGCCCGCGGCCTGTCGGTCGGCCTGCAGAAGTTCGACCCGTACATCAACGTCGATCCGGGGACGATGTCGCCCTACCAGCACGGCGAGGTCTTCGTGACGGAGGACGGCGCGGAGACCGACCTCGACCTCGGCCACTACGAGCGCTACACGGACTCGAACACCTCGCGCGCGTCGAACGTGACGGCCGGTGGGATCTACAACACCGTCATCCGGCGCGAGCGCCGCGGCGACTACCTCGGCGGCACCGTCCAGGTCGTCCCGCACATCACCGACGAGATCAAGCAGCGCGTGAAGCTGCTTGCCGAGACGCAGGATGCCGACATCGTCATCACCGAGATCGGCGGCACCGTCGGCGACATCGAGTCGCTGCCGTTCCTCGAGGCGATCCGCCAGTTCCAGGTCGACGTCGGCCGCCGCGACTGCATGTTCATCCACCTCACGCTCGTGCCCTACATCGGCCACGCCGGCGAGCTGAAGACAAAGCCCACGCAGCACTCGGTCAACGAGCTGCGGCGGATCGGCATCCAGCCGGACATGCTGCTGTGCCGCTCGGAGTCCGAGCTCGGCCACGACATCCGCAAGAAGATCGCCCTCTTCGCCTCGCTGCCGGTCGGCGCGGTCGTGAGCGCCAAGGACGTCGACAACATCTACAAGGTGCCGCTGTGGTTCGCCGACGAGGGCGTCGACGACCTCATCTGCGACCACTTCGTCATCGACGCGCCGCAGCCCGACCTGTCGGAGTGGGCGCAGATCACGCGCCGCGCGGCCGAGGCGAGCGACACCGTCAAGATCGCGCTCGTCGGCAAGTACGTCGCGCTGAAGGACGCCTACCTGTCGGTCTCCGAGGCGCTGCGCCATTCGGGCTTTCACCACGACTGCCGGGTCGAGATCGACTGGGTCGACTCCGAGTCACTGGAGAGCGGCGCCGCGGCGCTCGAGCGGCTTGGCCGCGCCGACGGGATCCTCATCCCCGGGGGCTTCGGGGGCCGCGGGATCGAGGGCAAGATCCGCGCCACCCGCATAGCGCGCGAGCAGGGGATCCCGTTCCTCGGCGTCTGCCTCGGCATGCAGGTCGCGGTGATGGAGTTCGCGCGCCACCTCGCCGGCATGGACGGCGCGAACTCGACGGAGTTCGATCCCGAGACGCCGCATCCCGTCATCGACCTGCTGCCCGAGCAGAAGGAGATCTCCGACCTCGGCGGGACGATGCGCCTCGGTGCCGACCCGGTGAAGATCCACCCCGGCACCCACGCCCGCGAGCTGTACGGGGAGGCCGTCATCTACGAGCGCCACCGCCATCGCTACGAGGTCAACCTCTTCCTGCGCAAGCGCCTGGAGGCGGCGGGGCTCATCGTCAGCGGCACCTCTCCCGACGAGCGGCTCGTCGAGATGATCGAGCTCGACGACCACCCGTTCTTCGTCGCCTCGCAGTTTCACCCGGAGTTCAAGTCGCGCCCCGAGCGCCCCACGCCGCTGTTTCGAGATTTCGTCGGGGCGGCGCTCGAGCGGGCCCGCGATCACGCGCCCGCACCGGGCGAGTACCGCGCGTTTCGCACGCACTGACAAGCGCGCCGCGGCGGGGGCCCCGGCCTGCGCGGCCGCACGTCAGACTGAGGCCCGATGCGCCCCGCCTCCGACGTCGAGCGCCGCCGTCTGAACGACACGTTCGCGCGGCTGTGCGCGATCCCGAGCCCGTTCGGCTCCGAGCGCGCGATGGCGGAGGCGGTCGCGCGCGAGCTCGCCGCGATCGGCGTCGACGTCGAGGAGGACGGGGTCGCGGCCGCGGCCGGTGCCGAGTGCGGCAACCTGCTCGCCCGCATCCCCGGCCGCGGCGAGCGCACGATCCTGCTCTGCGCGCATCTCGACACGGTCCCTGAGCCGGGCGTCATCGAGCCCGTGCTCGTCGACGACGGCTGGGTGAGCGCGGGCGACACGATCCTCGGCGCCGACAACAAGGCCGCGGTCGCCGTGATCCTCGAGGTCGCCCGGCGCTGCGCCGTGGAGAGCTCTCCGGTCGGCCTCGAACTGCTCTTCACGGTCTGCGAGGAGGCCGGGCTCGCGGGCGCGAAGGCATTCGACGTCACGTCGCTGCGCAGCGACTGGGGCTACGTCTTCGATCACGCCTCCCCGATCGGCGAGATCATCGTCGCCTCGCCGACGTACCACCGCTTCGCCGCCGACTTCCGCGGCACGCCCGCACACGCGGGGATCCGCCCCGAGGACGGGCGCAGCGCGATCGAGGCCGCCGCCCGCGCGATCGGCGCGATGCGCCTGGGCCGCATCGACGAGGAGACGACCGCGAACATCGCCACGATCGAGGGCGGCCAGCGCGGCGGCACGAACATCGTCGCGGGGCGCTGCACGATCGTGGGAGAGACGCGGTCGCTCGATCCATCCAAGGCGCAGGACGTCGTCGCCGAGCTGATCGGACACGTTCACGACGCCGCCAACACGCCCGCCTGCTTCTGCGACGTCGACGTCACGACCGAGCGCCTGTTCGACGGCTACCGCCATGCGCCGGACGCCCCCGCCGTGCTCGCCGCCGAGGAGGCGCTGCGCGCGTGCGGCTACGCGCCGAAGCGGCGACCGACCGGCGGCGGCTCGGACGCCAACGCCTTCGAGGCGGCGGGCTTTCACTGCACGAACCTCGCCAACGGCACCGAGCGCAACCACGAGCCCGACGAGCGCGTCAGCGTCGCCGCGCTCGAGGGGATGCTCGACGTGACCTACGCGCTGCTGGACGCATGCTCCGCCTGAGGCGCGCGACGGTCGTCGCCGTCGGTCCGGCGCAGCCGATGGAGCAGCGGCTTGCGATCCAGGTCGGCGACGAGCGCCGCACGGCGATCGCCGACGTCGGGCTCGTCGGCGCCGCGCAGCCGGGCGACGAGGTCATCGTCAACGTCGAGGCCGTCGAGCTGGGCCTCGGCTCGGGCGGCTTCGACGTCGTCCACGCGAACCTCACGCGCGGACTCGAGGGGCAGGGGACGCCGCGCGCGCACGTCATGAAGCTCAACTACACGAGCCTCCAGCACGCCGTGCTGCCGGTCGAGGAGGGCGACGCGGAGGCCACGCCGGCCGCGCTGCAGCTGCCGCTCGCAAAGCCTACCGCCGTCTTCGCGCTGCATGGCCAGCTCGCGCCGCTGGCCTGGGCGTTCGCACGCGCGACCGGCGGCAGGAGCCGGCTCGGCTACGTCCAGACCGCCGGCGGCGCCCTGCCCGGCGGGCATTCCTGCGTCGTGCGCGAGCTGCGCGACGACGGCCTGCTCGCGGAGCATCTCACCGCCGGGCCGGCGTTCGGCGGCGCCGACGGGGACTCGATCACGACCGCCGCCGCGCTGCACCACGGGCTCACCGAGCTCGGCTGGGATGCGGCTGCGACGGGTCCCGGCCCGGGCATCCTCGGCTCCGGCTCGGCGCTCGGCCACGGCGGCCTGCAGGCGCTCGACTCCGCGCACACCGCGCTCGCGCTCGGCTGTCCGCCGCTGCTCGTGGCGCGGATGTCCGGCACCGACCTGCGCGCCCGTCACCGCGGGCTCAGCCACCACACGCGCATCGTGCTCGAGCTGCTGCTCGCGCCGGTCGTCGTGGCGATCCCGGCCGGCGAGGAGCCCGCGGACGAGCGCCACGACTGGCGCGCGTTCGCCACCGACCTCGACGCGTATGCGGCCAGTGGCTTACCGACACGCTCGATGGGCCGCGAGGATCCGCTCTTCTTCGCCGCCGCGCTCGCGGCGGGCACCGCACTGGCAGAGATGACATGACAGCGCGTCGTCGATCGACCTTCGTCAGTTTCGTTACGAAAGGCCTGCCCCCTCGATGAGCCACGACCCCCCGATCGATCCGCTCGGCGGCGAGACCGCCTTCGAGGGCAAGACGTTCTCCGTGCGCGTCGAGCGCTTTCGCCACGCCGACGGCGAGGAGGTCGAGCGCGAGATCGTGCGCCGCCAGGACGCCGCCGCCATCGTCGCCTACAACGACGAGCACGTCTGGCTCGTGCGCCAGCCGCGCGAGGCGATCCTCCAGTACACGCTCGAGCTGCCGGCCGGCAAGATCGACGTCGAGGGCGAGTCGCCGCTGCAGACCGCCCAGCGCGAGCTCGCCGAGGAGATCGGACGCGAGGCCGAGCAGTGGGTGCAGGTCCGCTCGTACTACGCCTCCAGCGGCTACACCGACGAGCTCGTGCACGTCTTCGCGGCGACCGGGCTGCGCGCGAGCGACACAGAGCCCGATCCCGGCGAGCGGATCGAGGTCGTGCGGTGGCCGCTCGCCGACCTCGACGCCGCGCTCGCCGCGACGAACGACGCCAAGACGGTCGTCGGGCTGCAGTGGCTGCGCGCCGTCCTGTAGCCCGCGCCGCGCACGCGACGTTGCACGGCAATGGTTCGCGCGCCGCGCGGCGAACCCCGGCACATGGCCGTCGTCCCGACCGCTCCCGTCACCCGTCCGTTCGAGCACCACGTGCTCGACTTCCTCGCCTACCTCGAGTTCGAGCGCGGGCTGTCGCGCAACACGCTCGAGGCGTACCGCTCGGACCTGCTGCAGTTCGGCCACTTTCTCACGCGCGACGGCCTCGACGCGACGACGCTCGGCCACGCCGAGCTTGCGCGCTTTCTCTCCGAGCTGACGGCCGGCGGGCCGCAGCGCCCGCCCGTCGCGCCGGCGACGATCCAGCGCAAGACCGCCTGCCTGCGCTCGTTCTACCGCCACCTGCGCCGCGAGGAGATCATCTCCCACGACCCGACCGCCGAGCTGCGCTCGCCGCGCAAGAGCCAGAAGCTGCCCCAGGTGCTCACCCGCGACGAGGTCGCCAAGCTCCTCGCCGCGCCGCACGGCGGTGAGCCCGCCGCGCTGCGCGATCGCGCCCTGCTCGAGCTCATGTACGCCTGCGGCCTGCGCGCGAGCGAGGCCGTCGACCTCACGGTCGGCAGCGTCGACCTGCGCATCGGGGTGGTCCGCGCACGCGGCAAGGGCGCCAAGGAGCGCCTGATCCCGGTCGGTCGCCAGGCGGTCCTCGCCGCTCGCACGTATCTCGAGCTCGGGCGGCCGAAGCTCGTCGGCGCGCGCGAGGAGCGCCACCTGTTCGTCAACCACCGCGGCAACGGGCTGACGCGCCAGGGCCTCTACAAGATCGTCCAGCGCCACGCCGTCAGCGCAGGCCTCGCCGGGCGGATGAGCCCGCACACGCTGCGCCACACGTTCGCGACGCACCTGCTGGCCGGCGGCTGCGACCTGCGTTCATTGCAGGAGATGCTCGGCCACGCCGATGTCGCGACGACGCAGATCTACACGCACCTCTCCGCCGAGCGCCTGAAGGACGTCTATTTTCGGGCGCATCCGCGGGCCGGGGCGGGCTCCGCGCCGATCGCTTGAGAGACTGCCGGGGTGCGACGCGCCCTGATCTCATCCGCCGCCGCCGCGCTGGCGGCCGCGCTCGCCGCCGTGCTCGCCGGCTGTGGCAACGACCCCACGCCGCTGCCCGACGTCGGCGTCATCCCGGCGCCGACGGGCTTTCGCCCGGCGCGCTACGACGCTCAGGGCGTGCGCTTCCGCGCCCCGACGAACTGGCGCGTCTCCCCCGGTGAGGGGACGCAGCTCGCGACGGTCGCGATCGGCGACGCGCAGGTCGGCGTCTGGCGCTACCCGCGCACGGAGCCGCTACCCGAGACGCGCACGCAGCTCGACGCCGCGCGTGCAGCGGTCGTGGCGCAGATCAAGGGCCGCGATCCCACGTTCAAGGTCAAATCGACGCGGCTCGTCCTCAAGCCTGGGATCCGCGCCGTCCAGGTCGTCGGGGTCGGCACGAACCTCACGAACGCGAGCGTCCGGCGCTCGGTGCGCTCGCTGCACGTCTACGGCAGCGGCGCCGAGGTCGTCATGGATGCGTTCGCCCCGCCGAAGGCGTTCTCGCGCGTCGACAAGCAGACCTTCGGCCCGATGACCCGCTCGCTGAAGCTGCGCAAACCGAAGGGCGCGTGACAGCGCGCCATCGCTCGACCGTGGCCGGGGCCGATTCCGAAGGCCCGCGCTCGCGATGAGCCGGCGGGCGTTCGTCGTCGTCGCGGATGCCTGCGGCATCGGCGCCCTGCCCGACGCCGCGGACTACGGCGACGAGGGATCGAACACGCTCGCCCACGTCGCGCAGGCCGTCGGCGGCCTGCGGCTACCGGTGCTCGAGCGGCTGGGGCTGGGGTCGATCCTGCCGCTCGACGGCGTCCCCCCGTCCGCTGCGCCGGCGTTGCACGGGCGCCTGGCGGCGCAGGGTCCGGGCAAGGAGTCGACGACCGGCCACTGGGAGCTGATGGGCGCGATCGCGCCTGTGCCGCTACCGACGTACCCCGGCGGCTTCCCCGACGAGGTCGTGCGCATGCTCGAACGAGCGACGGGGCGGCGCTTCGTCTGCAACCGGCCCTACAACGGGATCAGCGCGATCGACGACTTCGGCGCCGAGCATCTGCGCGACGGCGCGCTCATCCTCTACACGTCGCAGGATTCCGTGCTTCAGATCGCCGCTCATGTCGACGTCCTGGCCGAGCCCGCGCTGCACGAGGCCTGCGCCGCCGCGCGCGCGATCATGACCGGCGAGCACGCGATCGGCCGCGTCATCGCACGCCCGTTCGCCGGTGCGCCGGGCGCGTTTCGCCGCACCGAGGGACGGCACGACTTCTCGGTCGCACCGCCGGGTCGGACGTACCTCGACGAGCTGCACGACGCCGGTGCGGCGGTTCACGCCATCGGCAAGGTCTGCGACCTCTTCGCCGGCCGCGGGATCTCCGCGGCGCACGCCGGCGCGACGAACGAGCGCGCGCTGCGCGAGACGACGCGGCTCGTGCACGAGCTGGAGTCGGGCATCGTCTTCACGAACCTCGTCGAGACCGACCAGGTCTACGGCCACCGCAAGGACGTCGAGGGCTTCCACGCCGCGCTGCGGGCGATCGACACGAGCGTGGGCGCGTGGCTCGGCGCGCTGCGCCCCGGCGACATGCTCGTCGTGACGGCTGACCACGGCTGCGATCCGGCGGCGGCGCACAGCGACCACACGCGCGAGCACGTCCCGCTGCTGGCGTGCTTCGACGGCCACGGCGGACGGCGCCACGACGGGGTGCTCGCGGACGTCGGGGCGAGCGTCCTGCGCTGGCTCACCGGGGCTGACGCGCCCGCGCTGCCCGGGACGCCGTTCGTGCGTGCCTGCGGCTGAGGAGGAACTACGCTCAGCAGGAGATGCCCGAGCTTCCCGAAGTCGAGACGATCCGCCGCCGGCTCGCGCCGCTCGTCGAGGGGCGCACCCTGCGCACGCTCGAGGTGCTCGACCCGAAGTGGTGCGCGCCGCTGGCGCCCGTCGCGCTCAGCGACGCGCTCGAGGGCCGCGCGATCGAGCGGTTGGACCGGCGCGGCAAGTACCTCATCTGGGAGACGCGGGACGAGGTCTACCTGCTCATGCACCTGCGCATGACCGGCACGGTCCTCTACGACGCGCCGCCCGGCACGCTCTACACGCGCCTGCGCCTGGAGCTCGACGACGGTCACCTGCTGAGCTTCTGCGACCCGCGCCGCTTCGGCACCGGCGAGCTCGCGCTCGGCCAGCCCGCGCTGGAGGCGTTCCTCGACGAGCGGCTGGGGGTCGAGCCGCTCGGCCCGGACTTCACCACGGAGCACCTGTACCTGCAGACCCGCAAGCGGCGCGCGCCGATCAAGGCGCTGCTGCTCGATCAGCGGCGCGTTGCGGGCGTCGGCAACATCTACGCCAACGAGGCGCTCTTCCGCGCCCGCATCCACCCCTTGCGCAGCGCGGGCGCGTTGAAGCGCGGGCAGGTCGCCGCGCTGCGCGACGCGGTCGTCGCATCCCTGGAGGCCGGGCTCGGCGCCGGCGGCGCGTCGATCGACGACTTCCGCCACCCCGACGGCGTCAAGGGGGCGTTTCAGAACGAGTTCCTCGTCCACAGCCGCGAGGGCGAGCCGTGCACGGTCTGCGGCACCCCCGTGCGCAAGTTCGTCGCCGCCGGTCGCGGGACGTATGCGTGCGAGTCCTGCCAGACGCGGCCGCGGGTGCGGCGCTCGCGCTGAGTGAGGCACTTGCGTGAGGCGGTCGCGCTCAAGCGCTCGCGCTGAGATCGCGCGCGCGGAGGTCGCTCGCGCCGATGTCGCTCGCTGCCCGAGAGGCGCCGAGGCCACGGCGGCGCGGAACCGTTCGTCACGGACACATTCGCGCCACCGTCCGCGCGCCCGGGGGCGAATCCGGCGAGCCCGGCGCCTATCTGTTCGTGTGGAACACATTCGCGGCAAGGTCAGCGTGGACACGCTCGTTGCGCAGGTTGCCGAGTCGCAGCACGGCGTGATCAGCCTCGGTCAGCTGCGGGCCGCAGGCCTGGCGGTGGGCGCGATCAACTCCCGCGCGCGCGGCGGCCGGCTGCACCGGCTGCACACGGGCGTATTTGCGGTGGGGCACAGGCGGCTGTCGCGCGAGGGGCGCTGGATGGCGGCGGTCCTCGCCCTCGGCGACGGCGCCGTCCTCAGCCATGCCAGCGCCGCAGCGCTATGGGGCATGCGCGCGAGCAGCTCGGCGGCAACCCACGTGACGGTGCCGACGACCGGCGGCCGCAAGAAGCGCGATCGCATCGTCGTGCATCGCTCGCTCACGTTCGCGCCCAGCGATGTGACGCGCCGCGAAGGCATCCCCCGTGACGTCCGTCGCTCGGACGCAACTCGACGTCGCCGGCATGCTGGCCGCCGGTCCGCTCGAGCGCGCCGTCGAACGCGCGCTCTCGTTGCGGCTGTTCGATCTCTCCGCGACGCGCGCGGTTCTCGAAGCCAACCCCAGGCGTCCCGGTGCCGCGACGCTCGCGAACATCGTCGCCACGATCTACGACGAACCTCACATCACGCGGTCCGAGCTCGAGGCGCTCATGCGCGACCTGTGCGCGGCGCACGGCATCGCGCCGCCCGCGGTCAACACGATCGTCGAGGGCGTCGAGGTCGACTTCTTCTGGCGCGCCGAGCGGCTCATCGTCGAGACGGACGGCGTTGAGAGCCACGGCACCCGCGCGGGCCTTCGAGCGCGACCGCGCGAAGGACGCGCGCCTGACGGTGCTCGGGTACCGCGTCGTGCGCTCACCTACCGCCAGCTCGTCTACGAACGGTCGCTCGTCGCTGCCACGTTGCTCGCGCTGCTGGCTCCGAGCGCAGCCTGAGCCGCGCCCGCCCGCGGCCTAACGCGTGCGAGGGGGCAGCCCTAATCCGCCAGCAGGTCCGCCAGCATCCCGGACTGGTCTGCCGCGGCGGTCTCGTCGTAGCCGCCGACGAGGACGCTTCCGACGACCACCTGGGGCAGCGTCATCATGCCGGTGCGCTCGGAGAGCTCGATGACCGCCTCGGGCCGTCCGGCGAGGTTCTCCTCGCGAAACTCGATCTCCCGTGCCTTCAGGAGCATCTTCACCCGCGTGCAGTACGAGCAGGACTCGGTGGTGTAGACGACGACTTCTCGCATGACTTCAGAAAGTATAGTGGGCGAGTGGGACCGAGTCCGTCAATCGACGAGCAGGTCAGCGAGCATCCCGGCCTGGTCGGCGGCGAGCGTTTCGCGGTAGCCGCCGATCAGCACGCTGCCGATGTAGACCTGTGGCAGCGACGTCATGCCCGAGCGCGCGGCGAGCTGCTCGTGCTCGCCCGAGCCTTCGGTGACCATCACCTTCTCGTATGGGATCTCACGGACGTTCAGCAGGTTCTCGACCGAATGACACAGCGTGCAGATCTCGTCTGTGTAGACCGTGACCGAGCGCATCGTCAGTCGACGAGGAGGTCGTCGAGCATTCCGCTGATCGCGGCGGCCTGCACCTCCGCGGCGCTGCCGAGCGGGATGACGCCGATGAACGCCTGCGGCAGCTTCATCGACCCGGCCTTCTCGCCGAGCTCGTGGTGCTCGGGCGAGTCGAGCTTGACGAGCGTCTCCTCGTACGGGATCTCCCGCTCGTCGAGCAGCTCCCTCAGCGATGCGCTGAACTTGCAGCCCTCTTTCGTGTAGATCTGCATCGTTCTCATGGGTGCGAAAGTGTAATGGCAGGCTCGCTGAAGACCGAGGCGGTCGTGGTGCGCTCGCTGCGCCACGGCGAGGCCGACAGGATCCTGCATCTCTATACCCCGAACCGCGGCCGGATCAGCGCGATCGCCAAGGGCGTGCGGCGCACGAGGAGCCGCTTCGGCGGCCGCCTGGAACCCTTCTTTCGCCTGCACATGATCCTTTACGAAGGCCGCAGCGACCTGCTGACGGTGACGAGCGCCGAGACGGTGGACGGCTACCCGCGCCTGCGCGCGGACGGCCCGGCGCTCGACAGCGCGGCGCGCGCGTGCGACGCCGTCGCACGGCTGTTCGAGACCGACGAGGCGCATCCTGGCGTGTTCGCGCTGCTCTGCAACGAGCTCGCGCTGCTCGATGCGGGGGCGGGCGGGGATCGATCGCACGCGACGCACGCAAACCAGCTCGCATTCCGTCTCAAGCTCCTGCTCGCCGCCGGCCTCGCGCCGCAGCTCGCCGCCTGCGCCGCGTGCGGCGAGGCCGACCATCTCGCCGGCTTCAGCGGCGCCGCGGGCGGCGTCGTCTGCAGCGCCTGCGAGGCGACCGGCTTCGCGCTGGGCGAGGAGGCCCACGCCTTCATGACCGGCGCCCTGGGATCCGCCCTGGCCGACGTCCCGCAGGCCGGAGACCGGGCGCTGCGCGAAGCTGAGCGCGCGATCTATGAAACGCTTGAACATCACGCGCATGTCAGGCTGCGAGCGGCCTGTCCGAGGTAGGATCGCGCGCCATGGGAGCCGCTCGAGTTGATACCAAGTGGGTGTACGACTTCGCCGAGGGCTCGATGCAGATGCGCAACCTCCTTGGCGGAAAGGGCGCGAACGTCGCCGAGATGACGCGCATCCTGGGCGCAGATCGAGTCCCAGCGGGGTTCACGATCACGACCGAGGCATGCGTGTCGTACATGGAGAACGGCCAGACGGCGCCCGAGGGAATGGCGAGCGAGGTCGACGAAGCGCTCGCGCGCCTGGAGTCGACGGCCTCAAAGACGCTCGGCGATCCCGACGACCCGCTGCTCGTCTCCGTGCGCTCAGGCGCGCGCGAGTCGATGCCCGGCATGCTCGACACCGTCCTCAACCTCGGCCTGAACGACGAGTCCGTCGAGGGCCTCGCCGACAAGACCGGCAACGAGCGCTTCGCCTGGGATTCCTACAGACGCTTCGTGCAGATGTTCGGCAACGTCGTACGCAACATCTCGGGCGAGCGCTTCGAGCAGGCGATCGCCGAGGCGAAGGCGGCCCACGACGTCACGCTCGACACCGAGCTCGACGTGGACGCCCTGCGGCAGCTGACCGCTCGCTTTCGCGAGATCTTCAAGGAGGCGACCGGCGAGGAGTTCCCGCAGGAGCCACGCGACCAGCTCGAGCAGGCGATCCGCGCCGTCTTCGACTCGTGGACCGGCGATCGCGCGATCGCCTACCGGCGCATCAACCGCATCCCCGACGACTGGGGCACGGCGGTCAACGTCCAGCAGATGGTGTTCGGCAACAAGGGCGACACGTCGGGCTCCGGCGTCGCCTTCAGCCGCGACGAGGTGACGGGCGAGCCCGAGCCGTCCGGTGACTTCCTCGTCAACGCCCAGGGCGAGGACGTCGTCTCCGGCGTGCGCAACACGCAGGACATCGCCGACCTGCGCGACGTCATGCCCGCGGCGCACGAGACGCTGATGGAGATCCTGCGCACGCTCGAGGCGCACTACAAGGACATGCAGGACACCGAGTTCACGATCGAAGAGGGCCGCCTGTACATGCTGCAGACGCGCAACGCCAAACGGCCCGCACAGGCCGCTGTGCGCTTCGCCTGCGACGTCGTCGACGAGGGCCTGCTGACGAAGGCCGAGGCGATCACGACGATCGACTGCGAGAAGCTCGACGCGCTCCTGCACCCGACGTTCGATCCGACCGTCGACTACGCCGTCCTCGCCAAGGGCGTCGCGGCGTCGCCGGGCGCCGCGAAGGGCGAGATCGTCTTCAGCGCGCTCGAGGCCGTCGACGCGGCGGCGGCGGGGCGGGACGTCATCCTCGTGCGCCCGTTCACCGAGGCCGAGGACGTCGCCGGCTTCTACGCCGCACGCGGGATCCTCACCGCCGAGGGCGGCAAGGCAAGCCACGCGGCGCTCGTCGCGCGCGGCATGGGGCGCCCGGCGGTGACCGGCGCGAGCGCGCTCGAGATCGACCTCGACGCGAAGGAGCTGCGAGTAGGCGAAACCCTCCTGCGCGAGGGGGACTGCATCTCGATCGACGGAACGACGGGGCAGATCACGATCGACGACGTACCGCTCGTAGAGCCGGAGATGACCGAGTACTTCCAGCGCGTCCTGGAGTGGTCAGACGAGCTGCGCAGGCTCGGCGTGCGCGCCAACGCCGACACGCCGCAGGACGCGCGCAAGGCGCGCGAGTTCGGCGCCGCGGGGATCGGCCTGTGCCGCACCGAGCACATGTTCATGGCCGCCGACCGCCAGCCGAAGATGCGCGAGATGATCCTCTCGGAGACCGTAGAGGAGCGCCGCGCGGCGCTCGACGAGCTGCTGCCGCTGCAGCAGCAGGACTTCGAGGAGGTGCTCGAGGCGATGGACGGCCTGCCGGTCACGATCCGGTTGCTCGACCCGCCGCTGCACGAGTTCCTGCCGCCCGACGAGGACGATCCGCGCGCGCACGCGCTGCGCGAGGTCAACCCGATGCTCGGCACGCGCGGCTGCCGGCTGGCGATCCTGCATCCCGAGATCTACGAGATGCAGGTCCGCGCGATCATGCGCGCCCAACGACAGGTCGCCGAGCGCCTCGGCCATCCGCCGAAGCTCGAGGTCATGGTCCCGCTCATCGACTACGAGCGTGAGCTTGAGATCATCAAGGCGCTCATCCTGCGCGTCGCCGAGGAGGAGGGCGTGGCGCGCGAGCACTACCTCGTCGGCACGATGATCGAGCTGCCGCGGGCGTGCTTCCTCGCCGACACGATCGCCGAGCAGGCGGACTTCTTCTCGTTCGGGACCAACGACCTGACGCAGACCGCGCTCGGCTTCAGCCGCGACGACATCGAGGGCAAGATCCTCGCGCCGTACATCGAGGCCAAGGTCTTCGACCGCTCGCCGTTCGAGACGCTCGACACGCCCGGCGTCGGCCAGCTCGTGCGGATGGGCGCCTGGCTCGGGCGCAAGACGAACGGCGAGCTCAAGCTCGGCATCTGCGGCGAGCACGGCGGCGACCCGGACTCGATCGACTTCTTCCACAACTCGGGCCTGAACTACGTCTCCTGCTCACCGTTTCGCGTGCCGGTCGCGCGCGTGGCCGCCGCCCAGGCGGCGATCCGCCGGGGCGACGACGGCGGCTGGTGAGACGCCGCACCGCGGGCTGAGCCGCGCCTACGTCTTCCCGAGCGAATGGGTGCGTTCGCGACACTGTGATCAATGGCATAGATGTGCTTGCGTCCGCCGCGTAGCGTGACCGCATGCCCTTGAGGAACTACGGCGTGCTGCGCGGGAGCGTCATCGATTACCGCCTCGCGTCGGGCGCCAACGCCCATTTCCAGCTGCACGTTGTCGACGATGCGACGCACTACCGCATCGCCGTCAACGTCGAGTCGAAGATGCAGCCGTCTGAGCTCGAGTACCTCATCGACTCGAACTTCCGCCATCCGGTGCTGGACGCGGTCGCGGCGTTGCCGGTCGGCTGGAGCGCCTTGGAACGCAAGCCGGGCGGCGCCGCGCTGGACTTCATCCGGGGCAACCTCCTTAACCGCGACGATATGCGCCGGCTTCCGTTTGACGTGCCGGGCCCGGACAACGACCTCAACGAGAAGCTCGTGCACTATGTCCGCCGGGCGATCGCCGACGAGGGAGCCGCGGCCTACTCGTTCGGCGAGCGGTGGGGTCCCGAGCGGGGCAAGACGGACAAGATCTTCGGCTTCGTGCCCGGCAACGGTGTCCATGACATCCACATGAACCAAGGAAACGTCGGCCAGTTCGTCCGCGACGACGGGGTCTACCAGGACGGTGCGCTTCTACTGCACTTCCCAACACAGCAACAGTGGGTGGCGATCTTCCTGAAGTTTCAGTCGCAGACATGGCACACCGACGACTCGACGGGCCACCAGATCACCGATGGCGAACCGGATGGCACCGTCCGCATCGTCGCGGCGCTCGTCAACGCCGTCAAGTCGCCGGAGACGGAGTTCGTCACGCTGCTCAACACGACAGCGCGCGCAGTCGATCTCGGCGGCTGGAAGCTCGCCGATGGTGACAAGCACACAATGGCCCTCGTGGGCTCGATCGCCGCCGGCGAGACGCTGCGGGTGCAGTTGACGCCGCAGGTGGTGCTGCCCAACGACGGCGGCGTGATCACGCTGCTCGATGCCGCGGGCCTGAAGGTCGACGGCGCCGGCTACACCGACGAGCAGGCCGCGGAGGCGGGCAGGACGATCGCCTTCTAGTGTGAGCGGGCGAGCGGCCCTCACGGAGACGTGCGAGGGGTGGTTTGGCTTCGCGCGCCCTCGCTACGGCGGCGTCTGCGTCTGCTTGAGCGCCTCGACGTCCCGCGACAATCCGTCGAGCCGGCCCGAGAGCTCCTCGATCGCCTGCGTTGGATCCGCCGACGGCCGGCTCGCGAGCGTCTTGACGGTGCGCTCGAGCGCACCGATGCGGCTGTCGAGCGCCGCGCTGTCGCCGCCCGCGCCGCCGCCTGACCGCAGATCCTGAACCTGGCGGCTGAGGCGGTCGACGCGATCATCGAGCTGCGACACGCGCGAGTCGGTGGCAAGCCCGCTGCGGGAGCCTCCGCTCGAGCCGTCGTCGGCCTTCACGAGCGCGTAGATTGCGACGGCGAGCGCCGCGACCGCGACCACGCCGACGATCGTCAGGCCCGTGCGCAGCGAGCCGATCGCGTCCTCGAGGCGCAGCAGGAGGACGTTCGGGTCGACCCCGGGCGCGACGCCGCGCTGCTCGTAGCCCGGTGGCGGTGACGCCGGTTGCAGGCGCTCGGTGGGGCGGTCGGGTGGCGGCGTCGTCGACACGATGCCCGAGCCAGTCTGCCCGCCGCCGGTCGTCGTCAACCATGCGATCGGCAGGGTCGCGCCGGTCAGTCGACGAGCAGCACGGCCTTGCCGGCCACGCGGCGCTCGAGTAGCGCTCCGATCGCGGGGCCGGGATCGCGCCACGACGCTTCGAGGTCGATCTGCGTGTCGAGCTCGCCGGCGGCGACGAGCGCGGCGAGCCGCGCGAGGTCACGGCCGCCCGTGCCGGTGCGCTCGATCTCCTCGAAGACGAAGAGCCCGCGCAGGATCGCGCCGGGCGCGCGACCGAACAGCGCGCGCGCCGGAAAGCTCACGGGATCGGGGTCGCTCGACGCGAACGACACGACGACGCCGCGCCCGGCGACGCGCTGCAGTGCGGCGCCGAGCGTCGCCCCGCCGACGCCCTCGACGATCGCGTCGAACGTCTTGTCGCCGTCGAGGTCGTGCACGATCTCCGCCGCGCCGAGCTCGCGCAGGCCGCGGGCACGCTCGGCGTTGCGCGAGACCGCCGTCACGTGCGCGCCCGCGGACGCGGCGAGCTGCACGGCGAAGCGCCCGACGCCGCCGCTCGCGCCGGTCACGAGCACGCGCTTGCCGAGCACGAAGCCGCAGATCTCCAGCGCGCGCAGCGCAGTGACACCGGCGACGGGCAGCGTCGCGGCCTGCGCGAACGTCACCTCGGCGGGCAGCTCCGCGAGGTTCGTCGTCGCCACCGGGCAGCGCTGCGCCCAGGCGCCGTTGCGGACGATCCCCACGACGCGGGCGCCCCGCGGCGGACCGCTCCCGTCCGCGGCCGCGCGCTCGAGGACGCCCGCGACGTCCCAGCCCGGGACCGACCCGCGCGGGCGGTCCGCGAGCTGGCGCGTCTCACCCCGGTTCAGCGAGAACGCCTGCACCGCGACGAGCGCCTCGAACGGCAACGGCTCGGGGTCCGGGACCTCGGTCAGCGCAACATGCGGCGGATCGTCGGTCACGGTCAGGGCGAGCACGGCCGCAGCGTACGCCAGTCGCGCCGGTGGCCGCTCCTGCCGGGGGACACGGCTGCGAGAATCGAGGCATGGACGCCGCCACCGCACCGGGCACGGTCGCAGCGCGCTTCGCGGCGCGGCGCGCGGCGTGGGAGGACGAGCAGCTCTCGCCGCTGGCGGCGCGCTCGTATCCGGCGCGGCGGGCGGTCGACGAGCCCGACTGCGCGCTGCGCACGCCGCTGCAGCGCGACCGCGACCGGATCGTGCACTGCAAGGCCTTCCGGCGCCTGAAGCACAAGACGCAGGTCTTCGTCGCGCCCGAGGGCGACCATTACCGCACGCGCATGACGCACACGCTCGAGGTCACGCAGATCGCCCGCACGGTCGCCCGTGCGCTCGCCCTCAACGAGGATCTCACCGAGGCGATCGGCCTCGGTCACGATCTCGGCCACCCGCCGTTCGGGCACATCGGCGAGGCCGTCCTGGACGCCTGCCTCGCCGAGCGCTTCGGCGGCGGCTTTCGCCACTACGAGCACTCCCTGCGCGTCGTCGACGTGCTCGAGCCGGCTTCGAACCGCGATCCAGACCGCTTCCGAGCCGCAGCGGGCGACGGCGGACGCGCGCCGGCGGGCGCGGGCCTGAACCTCTGCGCCGATGTCCGCGACGGGATCCTCTGCCACTCCGGCCGCGCGCGCCGGCCGGCGACGCTCGAGGGCCGGATCGTGCGGATCGTCGACCGGATCGCATACATCAACCACGACATCGACGACGGCCTGCGCGCCGGCGTCCTCGACCAGGCTGCGCTGCCCGCCGGCGCGATCGCCGTGCTCGGCGACAGCGGCGCGGCGCGGATCGACGCGCTCGTCCACGACCTCGTCGAGCACTCCGAGGCAGCGGGCGACATCGTCCAGGGCGAGCAGGCGGGCGCCGCGATGGCGGCGCTGCGCGCGTTCATGTTCGAGCACGTCTACCTCGGCGCCGCCGCGCGCCAGGAGCACTCGCGCATCGAGCGCGTGATCCGCACGCTGTTTCATCACTACGCGTCGGACCCGTCGCTGCTGCCCGACGCGGGCGGCGCGCCCGGCGCCGACCACGCGCAGCGCGTCACCGACTACCTGGCCGGGATGACCGACCGCTACGCGGTGCGCGCGTTCACCGCGCTGAGCGTGCCGGCGTCGTTCACGCTGTAGGTCGAGCCGCGACGTGGCCCTCTACACGAACGACTCCAAGGAGCGCGTCCGCGAGGCGGTCGACATGGTCGACCTCGTCTCCTCGCGGACCGAGCTGCGCAAGGCCGGCATCAACCGCTTCACCGGCCTGTGCCCGTTTCACGACGAGCGCAGCCCGTCCTTCGGCATCAACCCCGCGGAGAAGGTCTACTACTGCTTCGGCTGCCAGGCCTCGGGCGACGCGTTCACGTTCGTCATGGAGACCGAGGGCGTCGACTTCAAGGGCGCGATCGAGCTGCTCGCGGACCGCTACAAGGTCGCGCTCGAGCTCGAGGACGAGGACCCGCACGCGGCCGAGCGGCGCCAGCGCCGCGAGCGCCTGCTCGAGCTGCTCGAGCGCACGGCGACGTTCTACGCCCGCCAGCTGTGGGAGTCCGGCGAGGCCGCTCGCGCGCGGCAGTACCTGGCCGGCCGCGGCCTGGAGGAGGGGACGCTGCGCGAGTTTCGCGTTGGCTACGCGCCAAGCGCCTGGGATACCGTGCTCAGCGCCTCACGCCGCGCGGCCTTCGGCAACCGCGAGCTCTACGACGCCGGTCTGGCGATGAGATCCGAGAAGAGCGGCCGCATCTACGATCGCTTCCGCTCGCAGATCATCTTCCCGCTCGCCGACTCGCGCGGGCGCGTGCGCGGCTTCGCCGGGCGCACGCTCGGCGGCGAGGGCGACCGGCGGCCGAAGTACGTCAACAGCCCCGAGAGCGACCTCTTTCACAAGCGCAGCCAGCTCTTCGCGGCCGACCTCGCACGCGCGCCGGCGGCGAAGGCCGGCAGCGTCGTCGTCGCCGAGGGCTACACGGACGTCATCGCGATGCATCAGGTCGGCGTGCGCAACAGCGTCTGCATCATGGGCACGTCGCTGACCGAGGAGCAGGTCGGAGAGCTCGCGCGGCTGGCGCCGGTCGTCCAGCTCGCGCTGGACTCCGACAGCGCCGGTCAGGAGGCGATGCTGCGCGCCGCCCGCGTCGCGGCCGGGCGCAGGCTCGAGCTGCGGGTCGTGCCGCTACCCAAGGGCGAGGACCCCGCCGAGCTCGTGCAGCGCGAGGGCGGGGCGGAGATCGAGCGGCGGATCGCGGCGTCGGTGCCGTTCGTGCGCTTCCGCGTCCTGCGCGCGCTCGACGCCGGCGACCTGACCGGCGCCGAGGGCAAGGACCGTGTGCTCGCCCAGCTGCGCGGCGTCTTTCAGACGTTGGCGCCGAGCGTGATGCGCCAGGAGCTGCTGCGGATCGTCGCCGACCGGATGGACATCTCGCACGAGCTGCTCGCGTCACTGCTGTCGCAGCCCGGGCCCAGCGCGGCGCAACGCGATGCGCCGCAGCAGGCCGGCGAGGCTGCCGAGCGCGCGACCGCGGCGCCGTTCGGGCGCCGCGAGAAGACCGAGCGGACGTTTCTCGAGCTCTGCATCGCGCTGCCGGCGCTCGGCGCCCCGGCGCTCGCCGGCCTCGACCTCGAGGCCGATCTCGCGACGCCCGTCCTGCGCCGCGCGGCGGCGCATCTGCGCGAGCATCTCGCCGCGCCGACCGAGGCGCTGGACGGCGACGAGGAGCTGAACGCGCTCCTGCGCGCGCTTGCGGTCCGCGGCGCCGCGATGGAGCGCGCGTCGCCGGCGCAGTTCCGCGTCGAGCGCCTGCAGCTCGCGCTGCACCGCATCGAGCGCGAGATCAAGGAGGCCCGTGAGCGCGGCGAGCCGATGACCGAGCTCGCCGAGCGGCGCGGGCAGACCCAGGCCGAGATCGGCCGTGTCATGGAGCAGGTCATGGAGGAGGGTGCCACGAAGGGTTGATCGTGCCCCTGTGCGTTCGATCCAGACCCACGATTGTCACGAGCAGGCCGATTGGCATCCGAGGAGCGATGTCGGGGTGGGGACCTGTCGTGTGGCTCGTGGTCTGCGCCGTGGCGCTCACGCCCGCCGTGGCGGTGGCGCAGATGCCGGGGGCACCGAACACGGTTGCCGCGCAAACACCAGCGCCTCCGACCACGCTCGTCGCGCAGTCCCCGGCGCCCCCGAACACGGTTGTCGCAGCGGACGCTGAGGATCCGCTCGCGGAGCTCCAGCATCCCGGCGACACCGTCCTGCTCTCAGACGAGCAGGGCACTACGCGCTGGGCGCACGCCCAGGACACGGCGAAGATCCACAGCAGCCCGCGCGCCGACGCGGGCATCGCGCGGCTGCACTTCCTGACCGAGGACGGCGCAGCCGAGGTCTACATCGTGCTCGACGGCCGGAGCGACTCGTCCGGGCGCCGGTGGCTGCACATTCGCTTCCCGACGCGCGCGAACCGTCGCACGGGATGGGTGCGCGCGGATGCGCTCAGCCGCCTGTACGTCGTGCGCACGCAGCTCGTCGTCGACCGCAGCGCGCTGCGCGCGAAGCTGTATCGCAAAGGCGACCTGGTCTGGAGCGCCCCGGCCGGCGTCGGCAGGTCCGGCACGCCGACCCCGCGCGGCAGCTTCTGGATCCGCGAGTTCGACGCCCAGCCCGCCGTGGCCGGCCTCCAGACGATTCAGGTGACCGACGCGACGCAGCGGTCGAACGTCGGGACGACCGGATCGAGCCGTGGATCGGCGACCGGGAGCACGGTCAACCCGCCGCCACCACCACCACCGTCGCCACCGGCGACACCACCGCCGTGCGTTCCTCCGCCGGGGCCTGCGGCGCCCGGGCAGGAGCTCTGCGCGACACCGGTCGGGCCAAGCTCGGCACCGGCACCGGCACCGGCATCGGGCACCGCACAGATCAGCGGTAAGACGGGCTGCGCGACGCAGAACTTCAACGTCACGGTCACCGGCCGGCACATTCGCCGCGTGGTGTTCAGCCTCGACGGCAAGAACGTCAGCACGTTGATGAGGCCCAACAGGGGCGGCAGGTACGTGCTCGCCGTACGGCCCGGCAGGCTGAAGCTCGGCACGCACCGCGTCATCGCCCAGACGACGTTCACGGCCGCGAGCCGCACTCGAACCCGAAGCCTGCGCGTCGTCTTCCAGCGCTGCGCACGCATCTCGACCGCGCCGCGGTTCACCGGCTAGCGTCGGTACACGCTCCGGCGCAGGGGTGCGTCGCGTCGGCGACGCACCCCGGGCGGCGCGCTACCCTTCGACCGCCACGATCGGGGGTAGCTCAATCGGCAGAGCATTCGGCTGTTAACCGAAGGGTTGTGGGTTCGAGTCCCACCCCCCGAGCTTCGAGAAGGGCAGTGACCACGGGCGAACAGTTCCCCAGGTACCACTTCTCACGATCGGGCGTCCCGAAGGGGGTCGCCGGATCGTTGTGTCCTGGCGGTCGCTACTGCCCCGCAGCCGCGCTCGCGGCGCAGATCTCGACAGGGCGGGGCAGCGTGCCTACTGCGTGGGGCAGGGTTGCTACTTCCCTGCGCTACTACCTCAGGCCGGTTGCAGCACTCCGCGGAGCCGTTGTAGCTCGCGCGTGGCACCGCTGGATCTCGTCGTGCGGGTGGATCGTGAGCGCCTTGCGTCCCTCAGCCTGTGCCCGGTCCAGCTCCCCCGCCGCGGCGCACGTCAGCGCCAGCCGCGCCTGATGCAGTCCGCGGTCGCGGACCCGGTCGGGTGGCCAGTTGCGCAGCACGCCTTCGTACAGCGGGATTGCCTTGCGCGGCTCCATCCAGAGCCAGCACCGCGCCTCGTCCGGCCGTACGTGGCTGCGGGTGGTGGCACGTCCGACCCATGGCGGGACAGATGGTGGGTCGGCGCGCTCCATCAGCGCTTCGGCGTCGGCCAGCATGCGTTCGCAGCCCACGGTGTCATGGGCCAGCGCGTGGCCGAACGCCGCTCGCAGCGCGCTGCGGGCACGTGTTTGCTCACCGATTCCCGGAACACGGAGTGCCGCCTGCGCGAACGCAATCGCATGGCGCGCATCGGCCCGCTGAGCAGCCCATTGACTCTGGCGTACGTGGATGAATGCGACCATGTCCGCGTAGCCCACCTGCGTCGCGAGTCGCAGGGCGTGATCGGCCCAGATGTGGCGCGCGCGCACGTCGCCCGTATCGTTGCTCAACCAGGCGGCGAACTGCGCCCAGCGCGCCTCCACGCGCAGCAGCCCGGTCCGCAGCTCGCCGCGAGCCACTTGCCGATGCTCGGCAATCAGGCCGAGCTCGTGGCGCACGGCATCGAGTACATCGCGCGGACCGAACGCGGCATCATGGCGCCCGAGAATGCTCAGCAGCCGCGTCCAGTGTGCCGGCAGCTCAGGATCAACCTCGCGCGCTTGCGTCGGCGCGCCAGCCGCGCCCAGCGCAAGCACCGGTAACGCAGCGGCGGCACCGGCCTCCAGCAGCCCGCGGCGGTTGGTCGGGTCCACGTCCTCCATCGTACCGGCGCGCGCAGCGGCGCGAGCCTGTGCTGCGAACGCTCGTTCGCACACCGCCGCCGGCAACAGTTCCAACAGCTCGCCCTCGGCGCCAAGCGCAGAGTCCAGCGCGGTCACGCAAGCCCGCGTGACGCTGGAGCGCCCCCGTTCAAGCTCAGAGATATGCGTTATCGAGTAGCCGACCAGCTCGCCGAGCGTGGTCAGCGTCAGACCTTGCGTCAAGCGGCGCGTGCGAACCTCGTGGCCAAGCCGCGCGGCCATGGATGCGGTGGGATCGGTCGGCGTCGGCGGGCGCCCTCCCCGCGCGTTGCTTGACATACGGCCGATCCTACTTCGGGGTCGGGATTCTCCAGCAACGCGCTTGAGAACCTCGCGCCAGGGCGCAGATGATGATCGCGGTGTCGCTGACGCGCACGATCGTCCACGTCGTGGTTGTGGCGCCCACACATGACGGCGCGAGGCTCAGACCCGCCAACGGCGTTCAATCCTTGGACCGGTGAGGAGGGATCCGAAAGCTGGATCCTCGATGGCCTTACGCAACACGCCGGTCAACAATCGCTGCATTGCCGCAAGCTCGCGGGTCGCGGGGTCAAACGCGTCCAGACGTAGCGATTGCCCGTGAACCGACCGAGAGCGTCGTCTGTAGAAGGCCCCCGCCCGTCGCATCGTCATCCCGACGAGTCCGAGTTCGCGAGCGAGCGCGGGGACACGCGTGCGGAACTGCCTGCTCGCGTCGCGGCTGTGAACGCCGGTCAGCGAGTCGAACGCCGTGACGACGTGCACATGTGCGACCCCGTAGTAGCGCGTGCGGAAGCTGTGCTCGCAATGCCATATGGCATTGCGCACTCGCGGCGGCAGGCGATCCTTACGCGCGAAATATGCACCCAGCAGCGCGGCGAGAGCAACCGCATCGTCGTGCGTCAGGTGTGTGCGCGAACCGTCGCGCACCGACCAAGCGTAGAAACGGTTCGCCGGCGGTACCGCGACGACCTCGATCCGGCTCGGAAGCTCGACGCGTCGAGCCGCGATCTCGATGCCGTGCGCGTTGAGGGCGATGTAGCGCGACAACGCGAGCGCGGATATGAGCACACCGTCCGGATCGAACTCAAGCATCGTCGTCACTGACGACCACGGCGCCGGATGTCGAACGAACGCATATCGGTGCCCACCGCCGATCGGAGGATTGAAGTTCACATGCCTCGGCTCGCACGCCTCTTCGTACTCGCCGATCGTTTCGTCCGACAGTCGCCGGAGTTGAAGGTCCGGAAGTAGCCGGACGGGCTGCTGCCGTCCGGCCGGTTCGCCGTCCGCCCAACCGCTGTCATCCTCGTGCGGGGGGATGACCACATCGGTGATCGATGGCGTCATCAGTACATCGTCGCCATCGGGGGTCACAGGGCAAACGCTATTCGCTCGCCACGGCCGTTGAGCGGCTGAGGATTCGCCGAGAACTCGCCGAACTGGCGCGCCGCCGAACGCATCGAGCCGATCGTGATCGTCATCGACAACCCGCGTCACGGGCGCGATCGGATCGTCGCCAGACGATCCGGCTTGCCTCCCCGTTCGTCGTGGATCTCGGCTCCAGGCTCTTGCCTGTACCAGGGCGCCCCGCTACGGTGCTGCTCATGGGAGGCCAGGGACGGCGACGGGGAACGCAACGCGTGCTGTGCACGATGCTGCTCGGCGCGTTCGTGCTCGTCGGCGCGCCTGCGGCGCAGGCGGCGATCGTCGTCGACGACCTGCGGGTCACCGAGTCGGGCGGGACCGTGGCCGCGACGTTCACGATCACGCGCAACGCCGCCCTGTTGTCGCCGGCGACAACGATCGCCTACCAGACGGTCGACGGGACGGCGACGTCACCGGCCGACTACACCGCCGTCAGCGGGACGCTCAGGTTCGGCGTGGCATTGCTCGGCGCGACCCAGTCTCAGGAGGTCACGGTCCCCGTCCAGGGGGACGGGCTCGACGAGGCCAACGAGACGTTCCGGCTCGTGATCGCCGGCGCGGAGGTCGCCGACGGCGACGGGACCGCGACGATCCTCGACGACGACCCGTCTCCGGTGGTCGGCGTCGGCGATGCGCCCGCGGCCGCCGAGGGCGCCAGCGCGACGTTCACGATCGCCCTCAGCACCCCGAGCGGCCGCGCCGTCGCCGTCGCGTTCGCGACGGTCAACGGCAGCGCCGTCGCGGGCCAGGACTACGCCGCCGGCGGCGGCCGGGTCTCGATCCCCGCCGGCGCCACGTCCGCGACCGTCGGCGTCGTGCTGCTCGACGACAGCGCCGCCGAGCCCGCCGAGTCCTTCGAGCTGCGCCTCAGCGCGCCGAGCGCCGCGACGCTCGGCGACGCCAGCGGCGGCGCGACGATCCTCGACAACGACCGGTCCGATGCGCCGCCGTCGGCGCTGCCACCCGCGCCGCCGACGAGCGGGCAGGCACCGGCGATCGGGGGGTCGGGCGCGAAAGGGGCGCCGCAGCTGGGCGTCTCCAGCCCGCGTCTGCGGCGGCCGTCGACGATCCTCGTCACCGTCTCCTGCCCGCCCCAGGCGGGCAGCTGCACCGGGCAGGTGACGGTCTTCAGCCGCCCGAACAGGCGCTCGAAGATCAAGGCCCTGCGCAAGGAGCGCCGCCTCGGCCGGCGCACGTTCAAGCTCGCCGCGGGCGCGACACAGACGCTGCAGATCGCGCTGTCCAGGCGCGACCGGGTCCTGCTGCGGCGCGCCGGCCGGATCGACGTGCGGGCCTACGCCGTGACCGCGGACGGCGCCGGGCGGACCGGCGTGCGGCGGGTCAACGGCACGCTCATCGGGCGCACGACCCACTCCGGCTGAGCTCGCCGGCCGCGAACGCCTCGACGAGATCGGCGGCCCGCACGGCGCCGTCGTGGCGCGCTGCCCACGCCTGCAGCCCGCGTGCGCCGGCGCGCAGCTGCGGGCGAGCGAGCGCGCGCCCGACGGCGAGCGCCAGCGCGCGCGCGCCGACGAGCCGGCGCGGCAGCCGCACGCCGACGCCCGCCCAGTCCACGCGCGCCGCGTTCTCGTTCATGTCGCCCGCCGCCGGCACGATCACGACGGCGCAGCCGCTGGCCAGCGCGCGCGCGACCGTGCCGTGCCCGCCGTGGCAGACGACGAGCGCGCAGGCCGGCATCGTCCGTGCGTACGACGCCCATTCGACGATCCGCGTGTTGGGCGCGACGGCGACCGGCGGAATCTGCCGGTTGGCCGATGCGAGCACGCGCACGGGAAGGTCCGCAAGCCCCTCGAGGGCGGCGCGCAGCAGCGTCTGTCCCGGGTCCTGCGACGTCGACGGCGCGACGAGGACGAGCGGGTCGGCGCCCGCCGGCGGCTCGACGTCGGGCGCCGGCGGCTCCCACATGAGCGGGCCGACGACGTGCGTCGCGGCCGGCCACGTGCGCGGATACTCGAGCTGGGGGAACGTCGCGACGAGCGCCAGCGCCTCGCTGATGCCGCCGTGGACGCGCTCCTGCGCGGGCAGGCCGAGTCGCCTGCGCGTCTCGTTGAGCTGGCTGCGGCCGAGCTCGAGCCCGTGGTGCAGCAGTGGATCGGCGCCGCGCCACAGCGCGCGGCCGGCGCGCGTGCGCGGCAGCCGCGCGCCGCAGGAGTAGGGCACGCTGCCGGGCGGCATGCGCGGGTCGAGGTGGGGAATGACGGTGCCGACCGGCACGCCCTCGAGCTCGCCGGCCAGCGCGGGCGCGAGCGTGAGGATGTCCGAGACGATCGCGTCGGGCGCGACCGCACGCACGAGCGCGACCGTCTCGCGCGTCGCGCGCTCGACGGCCTGGTAGGGCGACAGCGGCCGTTCGCGCGTCGGGAAGACGTGGTACTCCGGCGCGGCCGCGAAGCGCATCCCCTCGCGCTCGACGTCCGCCTGCCAGCGGCGCCAGGTCTGCAGCGTCACCTCGGTGCCGCGACGGGCGAGCTCGCGGCCGAGCGCGATGACCGGGAACGCATGTCCCGGATCACCGAACGCGCCGAGCAGGATCCTCCGGCTCAGGCCGCGAGCTCCGCGATCAGCCGCAGCTGATCGAGCCGGTCGCCCTTCGTGAACGCCAGCGGGCTGACCCCGAGCGTGCCGACGCCGGCGTCGCGGTAGACCGCCAGGCGCTCGCGGACGTGCTCGCGCGGGCCGCACAGCGACACCGCGTCGATCAGCTCGTCCGACAGTCGCGCCATCGCCTCCTCGCGCTTGCCGTCGAGATAGAGGTCCTGGACGTCGCGCGCCTCGTCCTCGAAGCCGTAGCGCTGCACGAGCGCGTTGTAGAAGTTCTTCTCACGCGATCCCATCCCGCCGACGTACAGCGCGAGGAACGGGCGCATCGCGTCGCGCGCGGAGGCGACGTCGTCGGTGACGAAGACGTTGACCTGCGGCGCGATGTCAAAGCCCTCCAGCGAGCGCCCGCTGCGTGCTGCACCCTCCCGCAGCAGCGGGCGCAGCTCCGCGACGTGCTCGGGGGAGAAGAGCGTCGGGATCCAGCCGTCGGCGATCTCGCCGGCGAGGCGCGTGTTGTTCGGCCCGATCGCCGCGAGGTAGATCGGGATCTGGTCCTGGACCGGCGCGATCGTGAGCTTCAGCGCCTTGCCGGGGCCGTCGGGCAGCGGCAGCGTCAGCGTCTCGCCGTCGAACACGAGGCGCTCGCGGGCGAGCGCCTTGCGCACGACCGTGACGTACTCGCGCGTGCGCTGGATCTGGCGGCCGAAGCGCTGGCCGTGCCAGCCCTCGGCGACCTGCGGCCCCGAGGAGCCGATCCCGAGCAGCATCCGCCCGCCGGAGAGCTGGTCGATCGTCGCCGCGGTCATCGCGGTCATCGCCGGGCTGCGCGCCGGGATCTGGAAGATCGCCGAGCCGAGCTTGATCGTCGACGTCAGGCCCGCGAGCCAGCCGAGGATCGTCGCGGCGTCGGAGCCGTAGGCCTCGGCGGCCCAGACGGAGTCGTAGCCCAGCCGCTCGGCCTCCTGGACGATCTCGCGCTGGTCGTCGGAGAAAAGTCCGGTGGGCGGCGGAGCCCAATACCCGATATGAACGCCGAGCTTCATGGGTGCAAGATCCCTTTCAAGGACAGGGCTTCGGTTGCCGCAGGCGACGGCCTGTCATACGGTGGTCGCGCCCCGACGAACGGAGAGAGAACCCTATGACAACGCCTCGCGAACAAGCGGTCGCAGAACTTCGACGGTCCATCGACGTCCTGCCTGAGCGCACTCGCAAGGCGATGCTCATCGGCCTCGGCAACAACACTGTGATCACCGGTGCCTTCGCCGGCGCCGGCGGCGCCTGCCCGATGCTCGCCGCCCACCGCGAGGGCGGGCGCACGAGCTCCTGCTCGTTCCCCGAGGCCTGGGACAGGTTCACCGGCGTCGCCGGGCGCCAGATCGTGCGCGCCGCGACGGAGTACGAGGTCCTCACCCTGCGCCGCGAGATCGAAGCCAGCCTGGAGCCGAAGGAGACGATGTTCGCCGAGGCGATCGCCGAGCATCAGGCGACGGTGGAGGCGCGCCGCAGGCGCGCGCGCTTCGGGGCTAGCCCCGTCGACTTCACCCGCGCGATCGGCGAGCACATGTCCACGGCTCGCGACCGTCGCGGCCGCGAGGCCGACGCGACCGGCCTGGACTGGCTCTTCGAGCAGACGCTCGTCCTGCCCGAGGGCTTCGGCAGCGGGGTGGGCGGGTCGGATCCCGAGCAGGCGCCGGAGCACGAGTACGACTTCGGCGCTGCCGAGGCCGAGCTGCAGCGCTGAAGGCTGTCGAGCACGCGCTACGCGCCGATCTCCAGCGCCCCGCCGGACGGCCGCTGGAAGACGATCTCGGGGATGATGCAGCCCGCGGTCAACGACAGCAGCATCCGCACCGCGGCGGCGACGTCCGACGTCTGGATCATCGCCTCGGGCGGTACCTGCCCCTTGACGAAGTCCGTCATCGCCGTGTCGACGAACCCCGGACACAGCGCGGTCGACTTGATCCCCAGGCCGCCGAGCTCCTTGTTCATCGCCTCCGTGAAGCCGAGGACGCCGGACTTCGTCGCCGAGTAGATGCTCAGCCAGCCCTGGCCCTGCTTGGCGGCGATCGACGCGGTGTTGACGACGAGCGCGTTGCGATGCTCGGCGCCGGCGGCGGTGAGCATCGCCAGCGCCTCGCGGTAGAAGAGCGGGATCGAGCGCAGGTTCGTCGCGAGCTGGATGTCCATCCGCTTCGTGTCGAGCTCGCCGATCGGCCCGCCGATCCCGACGCCCGCGTTGTTGACGAGCACGTCGAGGCGGCCGTAGGCGTCGCGATGGGCGGCGACGGCGCGTACGACGTCGTCCTCGTTGCCGACGTCCGCCGCGACCCGCTGCACCTCGTGCCCGTCGGCGCGCAGCTGCTCGTAGGCCGCTTCGAGCTTCTCGGGTCGCCGGGCGACGAGGGTGACCGCGTGGTCCTCCTCGCCGAGCATGCGCGCGATCGCCAAGCCGATTCCGCTCGAGGCTCCCGTCACGATCGCGGCGCGTTTGGTCATCGGCGCTATCCAATCATGCGAGCGCCTAGAGTCCACGCATATGGCCCGCCTGCTCCTGTCGTTGCTGGCGGCGGCCGTGGCGCTCTCCGCATGCGGTGGTTCGAACGATGGCGGCACGGCGCCCGCGCCGCCGGCCCCCGCCGCCGCCGCCCCGGCCGACTTCCCGTCGGTCGACGGCAAGACGATGAACGAGCTGATCGCCGGCCTGCCGAAGGGCGCGATCCTCAACGTCTCGAGCTTCTTCAGCCAGCGCGTCGGGCGCAACCGCCTCGGGTTCGTGATCGTCGACCGCGCGAACAAGCAGATCGACGTCTCCGAGGTGGCCGTCTACACCGCCAAGCCCGACGGCACGGAGCTGCGCGGCCCGTTCCCGGCGCGCAAGGAGTCGCTCGACGTCGCCACGCAGTACCGCAGCGCGCAGACGGCCTCCGACCTCGCGAACGGGGACACGTTCTACGTCGCCGATGCGATCTACGGCTCGCGTGGTCCCCACGTCGCGCTCGGGATCGTGCGCCTCGACGGCCGGCTCGTCGTCGCTGATCCGCTGGCGGCGCTGCCGATCGGCGAGAAGCACGGTCCGCCGGCCGTCGGCGGGCGCGCGATCCGCGTCCACACGCAGACGGGCGCCGACGTGGGCGGCGACCTGAAGAAGCTCTCGACGCGAATTCCGCCGCCGCGCGACATGCTCGACAAGGACTTCGCCGACGTCGTCGGCAAGAAGCCCGTCGTGCTGCTGTTCGCGACGCCCGCGCTGTGCAAGTCGCGCACGTGCGGACCGGTCGTCGACATCGCCGAGCAGGTTCGCGCCCAGAGCGGCAAGGGCGTGACGTTCATCCAGCAGGAGATCTACCAGGACAACGATTTGGGCAAGCCGTATCGCTCGCAGGTCGTCCAGTGGCGCCTGCCGAGCGAGCCGTGGGCGTTCGTCGTCAACCGCCGCGGCAGGGTCACGGCGCGCTTCGAGGGCGTCTTCTCGGTCGGCGAGCTCGCGCGCGCCGTGCAACGCGTCAAGTAGGACGCGTGCTTGAGGGGTCTGCCCCAGGGGCGAGGGCCTGCGCGGAGGCGCGGCCGGGTGGCGAGCGAGGCTTGGTTGACAGCGCCGGACTTCGAGCGGACGCGACAGGCTGGCTGGGACTCCGCCGAACGTCAAGACGCTGCCCTTTCTCCAGCGGGTCTATCCCCGGATCGGATCCGTGCCCGAGCGCTTCCAGGCCGACGGCTCGGCGAACGTCGACGAGCTGGCCGAGGCGGGGATCGACGTCGTCTTCACGTTCGGCGGAGGCGACATACTCGTGCCGTACCGTACGGCGGGTGTAACCGCCGTCAACGTCGAGTTCAGCACGTACGACGAGCTCGCGCGATCGGTCGCCGTGGCCGGCGACGTCCTCGGAGGCGCGGCGCGGGAGCGCGCCAAGGCCTACGACGACTACCTCGATCGCAACGTCGACCTCGTCGAGTCCCGGCTCGCGGACCTTCCCACCGCCGAGCGCCCGAGCGTGCTCCACATCAGGGGCTTCCCGCCGATCGGAGTTGACGGTGGCAACAATCCGATCTGGGTCCGTGTCGCAGGTGCGACGAACGCGGCGAGCGCCAGCGGAACGATCAGCACCGAGGAACTCTCGCGCCTCGACCCAGACGTAATCTTCATGGGGCTCCGGGGGTGATCGGGGGTGATCCGCCGCCCGGATTCCGTTTCGATGTAGCAGTTCTTGGCGCTGTGGGGCTGGCCCTGAGACGCGCATAGGTCGCGACCTGGGCTGCGGGGTGTTG